>Ga0070734_10001592_pt1 | contig 32163 bp, 25 predicted proteins | sample Coa_R1_8_FD_66444 | JGI IMG/M metagenome (GOLD analysis project Ga0070734, IMG submission 66444) | Surface soil microbial communities from Centralia Pennsylvania, which are recovering from an underground coalmine fire - Coalmine... | ecosystem: Environmental > Terrestrial > Soil > Unclassified ... | reverse complement strand
GTGCAGCACTCGCTGAAAGGCTGTCACCCCCTCCCGGCCCGCTGGCGCGGGCCGACCTCCCCCCTTCAGGGGGAGGTGAGCAAGTCCGTCGCCTTTCGCTAACCTAACGCCTATGGGGGCAACCCTCGTGGTTGCCCCTGTCTGAAGCGGATGGGAGACCACAAGGGTCGCCCCTGGAACAGCAATGTCGGCGCCAACGTTGGCGGATGCGTTTGTGTGAGCCGCTCCAATACGCACGCGAAAAAGGCCCGGCAGATGTGCCGGGACCTTTCCCTTTAAGGTGAGAAGCCGCGAGCCGCGGCGCTCCGTCGTTCGAGTAGGCTTAGAACTTGAAGTTCAGGCCGGCCGTGACCATGTCGAAATGGCGCGACAGGGTCACGGTATCGCCCACAAAGAAACCGGTGCGGGTCACGTTGTCCAGCCCGAGATGGTCGTACTCGACCCTCACGGTCCAGTTGGGAGTGATGCCGTATTCGATGCCGGCGCCGACCAACCATCCGCCTCTGGTATCGGAAGTGCTCACCGAGAACGAAGCGGGGATTGATGGGACGAGCTCGGTCAGCGTCGCGGTTTCGTGCACCCACCCCCCGCCGCCCTTGGCATAGAACAGCCAATTGTTGGCCGCCCAGCCGAGGCGTGCTGCAACGGTCGTGATCCAATCGACTTTGCTGCTGCCTTGGAGGACAGCAGGCAATCCGACCGGCACGAATGTCGTGTCAAAGACAGACACGGCGGCGGTGTCGGACCTGATGTCCGCTCCATCGAACATCGCTTCGACGCCGATGACCCATGGCGACGCGAATTGCCAGTTGTAGCCGACCTGACCGCCACCGATAATTCCGGATCGCGTCCTGTCGAAGCTCCTGCCGAAGAAACTATCGGTCAGCGTGCCAGTCTCCCAGGCGCCTCCGAAATTGCCGCCGATATAGAACCCGGTCCAGTTATAGACGACAGGGACCGGAGCCATCATGGGGGGGGCTTTCACCGCGATGTCGGCCGCGAATGCGCTGGAAGAAGCTGCTGCGAAAAGTGCTGCGATGCTAGATGCCCAAACTCCCTTCGTGGCGCGAATCCGCCGCATGAGCAGCCTCTCCGCCACGAACCTCAGCACAGCGTTCATCATTTAACCTCCAAACATAAATCAGCATCGCCACCTCCGATGCCTGTATACTCAAACGCATTCCAGCCGGCTGTAGTTCTGCGGCAACATCCCGGAATTTGTGCATTGCCGGCAGGGGGCGAAAACGTGGCAATGTACGGTAGCGGACTTGGCAGTCGGCTGTGTCGGCCGACACGCCGGCCCGATCCGTGAAAGAGTTTCTATCTTGTGGGAAAATGAAATGCCCGGCGGAATATCCCCGCGGCTTTGATTTCGAGACAGGTTGCTAGAGCACATTCCGGTCATATTGAACCAATTCGGCGTCGGTGCCGGGCTTGACCGGGCAATCCATCTTCATGCGAAGAAGATGGACCCGCGGGCCAAGCCCGCGGGTGACGAGCAACGCACGGGTCGATTTCATCGCGATACGCTCTGGTTACCTAAACCAGCCAAGTGCATCTAATTTAAAGTTAAGCCGGCCGGTGACGGTCTGCACATTCGTGTTGATCGCGCAGAATGCGCATGGAATCAAAACGCCTCCAGTGTTTGCAATATTAATGATATTATCGACGCGGTCGAACCGGTAAAAATCGTATTCGATGCCCACGCTCATGTATGGCAATATCATGTATTCGATCCCGCCACCGGCGGTCCAACCATTGGTAACACTTCTGGTGGCATTCAGATTTAGGCCTCTGACGCTGGCGGCGCTGAACTCCAGGTTGGTTCCGGCCCAACCGCCCTTGCCGTAAATCAGGGCCTGCCCCCAGGTGAAGCCCAGCTGCCCGGTGGCACTAAAAAGATTATTAAATGTGATCGAGCGCGCGAACGCGGGAAAGCCGGGCACAATTCCGAAGGTGGTTGCGCTGAGGCTCGTCGCATCGAACATGCCCTCGGCGCCGATCACGATGTTGTTGAACTGCCAACGCCCGCCGACTTGCCCGCCGCCGACCGCACTGGTCGGGTCTTGAGTGACGACATCCACCGGGCGAGTGGTGCAGTTCACGATCGTGGCGTCAGTGCACCAGGTTGCGTGGCCAAACGCCCAGCCCAGATTGCCGCCGAAGTAAAACCCGGTCCAGGGGGGAACCGCCGCGACAGCCGGTGCGGACGTGGGGGGCGCGGTAGCGGCAATGTCAGCCGCGAATGCCGGGGCGGCAAGCAGCAACGTGGCTCCAACCGAGCCTAGTACTTTCCTCATGTACGCCTCCACACGAATGCGAAATAAAAACGCACATCATCGGTCGTACACGCCCCATAGCGAAGCCGTACCGCAATATGCTCGGCTTGGCTGTAGCGAGGTTGTCACAGCAGGGGAAATCGAACGCAGCTAAGGCGCGGCGCAATTGCGGCGAGTTTTGCGAGACAGCGCGTCTATAAGTGCGGCACACTACTTAGCAATAACTCTGCAATGGATGCTGCTGGACGAACAGAGCAGCGTAGGGAGGATTAGACTTAGTTAGCGTAACCGCCGAGCGTGGATTAATACGTTGTGCTAATGCGCCGTGCATAATCGCCCAAAGAAAAGGGATCCACGAGAGTGGACCCCTAGAGTCGCCTGATCTGATCTCGCGATTGTCGACCGGCTCAGAACTTATAGCTGAGCCCGCCACGAACCTCATCGAACGTCACCGTACGCGACCAACTTGCAGATTGCGGTCCGACCGTCCCCACCAAATTGAGCACGTTGCTGATCGTGCCGAGATCAACATGCAGATATTCGACCCGCGCGATCCAATTTGGCGTCAGCATTGTCTCAAAGCCGGCACCGGCCACCCATCCTGTTTTTGTGTCGGAAAAGTTTGCTGTTGCATTCAGCCTGGCGACGCTGAACCCGCATCCGTCTACGAGGCAGTTCGCGTTAATACTCGTATTCACTTTGCCCCATGCGGCGCCGCCCGTCCCATAGACCAAAAAGCGATCCCAGGCGAATCCCAGCCGCCCCCTGGCCGTTGCGATCCAGTCCGTACCGCTGCCAATAGTCAAGAAGCCAAAACCGTTATCGCTACATGGAAGGCTAAAGACGTCGGTCTGCCGGCAAAAACTGGCCTTGGTCTTCGTCCAGTCCCAGTCGCCCTCCACGCCAATGACCCACTGGTTGATCTGCCAATTATAGCCCGCCTGGACGCCACCAATGATGGACGTGCTTGTCAGCGAATTGGATTGGGGATTGTTGGTCTGAATGGCTGGAGAGTTTGCAGAAAAGAAATTGGACGTACCGCTGTCGCTTTGCTCCACCCCTCCTACGTTGCCACCGATGTAAAAGCCAGTCCAATTATAGATCGGCCCCAAAGGCATCGCCGGTGCCTTAAGTAAATCGGCCGCAAACGTCGGCCCTGCCAACAGCAACGTAGCCCCAACGACGCCCAACACTTTCCTCATGTACACCTCCACCCCGACTACAAACTCGACATCATTGCGGCGACTCGCAGGCCGCATGACAATGTCAGTAAAGCAACATTATGGGTTTGGCTGTAGTGTGCCTGCCACAATCAGGAAATCGAACGTAGCTAAGGCGGGGCGTAATTATGGCGGATTTTTGCGAGCTGGGACGGGTTGAGGGCGTGACCTTGATCGCAAAGGCTGAGGGCCCCGTTCGAGCCCAGAAATCCAGAAAATAATGCGGCCCAAGAAGCGTTTCCTCGGGCTGCATGATGCAAAAAACAAACGCCCGGGCGGATCGCCCGGGCGTTTGCATCGTTAGATTGTGGTCAGAACTTGTAGTTCAGACCAACCGTGACCATGTCGAAGTGGCGCGACAGAGTCACCGTATCGCCGACTCCGAAACCGGTGCTCGTTATATTATCCAGACCGAGATGGTCGTATTCGACTTTCATGGTCCAGTTTGGTGTAAGGCCATATTCTATGCCCGCGCCGACCAACCATCCGCCTCTGGTGTCGGAGGCGCTCACGGAAATCCCGGCATTTACGTCGGTAACCGTGGCAGTGTCGTGCACCCAGCCGCCGCCGGCCTTGCCATAAAACAACCAATTGTTCACCGCATAGCCGAAGCGTGCCGCAACGGTCGTCAACCAATCAACTTTCTCGCTGCCTGAGATGGTAATGCCGCCGACCGTTACGGCGCTGCTCGAGTTGATATCCGTCCCATCGAACATCCATTCGACACCGAGAACGAATTGGGGTGCGACCTGCCAGTTGTAGCCAATCTGACCGCCACCAATGAATCCGGTGCGATTGTTGCTGAAACTCGTACCGAAGAAACTGTCGGTGATCGTGCTGCTCTCCCACGCAGCGCCTACATTGCCGCCGATATAGAAGCCCGTCCAGTTATATACGGGCATCAAGGGCATCGCTCTCGGCGCCTTCACGGGCAGATCCGCCGCCAAGGCGGGCCCGGCGAACAGCAGCGTAGCCCCAACCAAACCTAGTACTTTCCTCATGTATACCTCCACGCCCCGTTACCAAACAAAGGAGCCTATATCGGCGGCCCTGAATGCCGCATAACACAGCAGTAACGTACGATTCGCGACTTGGCTGTAGCGAGGTCGCCACAATCCTCAACTCGAACGCAGCAGCGAGAGGGCGCAATTGTGGCAAATGCTTGTTCGGCGGAACTGGCGGGGATCTTTACTGGGGTCTGAACGGTGGCAACGCGCAGAACATCCTGCGTTGGAGGCCCTGTGAGTCAGCGAATCCATGGCTTGCAGTGGAGTTGAGTGCGTGGTTCGCCCGACCTCGGCAAAAGAAAGGGAAGGACCCGCCCGTCGGCGCCGCACCCTCAGTCCGGCTCGATTTTTCGCCACCATGGCCGCCATAATCGACTCCTGGGCGCGAGCCACCTTCTCAGCCGCGCGGACCGCGGGATTATGGGCCAAGCCTTTTTTGGGGAGGCGGCATTGCAGATCGTGGGCGAAATGGGAACTGGAAAGCTAAAAATGAAAGGCCCCGAAGTCACATTCGGGGCCTTACTCGGGCTCTTTGTCTGAGTGACGACGCTACATCTCAGAACTTGTAGTTAATCACGCCACGCACGACGTCGCCGGCAACTTTCTGGGATGCCGTGATGGTGGTGAGGAACACGGGATCCACGCCGGTAACGCTGGTGTGGCCGAGATCGTAGTGCAGATAATCCACGCCGAGAATCCAGTTTGGCGTCACAGCGTAGTTGATTCCGGCGCCGGCTGCCCAGCCGACCCGAGTCTCGGAGTGCGCCCCCGCAACGAGATCGCCTGCGGCGTCGCTCAAATTGATCGTGCTGTGTACATCTCCGTATGCGAGGCCGCCGGAGCCGTAGAAGAGCCAATTGCCGGCCGCCCATCCGAGCCGCCCGCGCACGGTGCCAAGGAAGTCCAACTTTTCAGACAGGGACGCCGTACCGGGGGCGCCACCAACGGTAACAAGGTTGGTCCCGGAGGCCTTGATGTCGGCGCCCTGGAAATCGGCCTCAAGCCCGAGCACCCAGTTGTTGACCTGCCAGTTATAGCCGATCTGGCCGCCCCCGATGAAACCCTTCGGCGACAGGCTCGGGAACGAGCCCGGGGCGAAGATGAAATTGGGGGATGTGATGGTTGGGCTCGTGCTCTCACCCCAACCGTAGCCCGCATTGCCGCCGATATACCAGCCGGTCCAGCTGAACACCGGCATTAAGGGCGGCGCCTTGTAGGCCGGCGCCTTCACAGGCAAATCGGCCGCGAGCGCCGGACCTGTGAACAGCAATGCCGCCCCAACCACACCTAGTACTTTCCGCATGTGCACCTCCAAGCCCCCCGACACGAAACAAGACGCTAGATCCTCGGCCCCGATGTGCCGCGTTAGTAACGGACTAACGTAGGATTCCCGACTTGGCTGTAGCCGGGTGGCCACAAGCGCCAAATCGAAGGCAGCAGCGAGGGGGCCGAATTGCGGCGAATAACTGGTCGCGGGAACCGGCTCGTATCTGTTTGTAATTACAAGGACTTTTTGGCCATAGAATGTTAGCCGGACGTTAAAAAGTCATGTCCCGACGCGACTGCATTCCCGTCATGCTGAAGCGCCCGGCGCCTCCCCTGGATATTGCCGGGACTTGTGCTCCCAGGCGCTAAATCGGGCCAGGGGCGCTAGGTTTCACTTTTCGACGTCGGCCCGCGCTTATCGCGGGCGGTGCGCGAGAAGCGGCGGTCCTCATCGGTCAGTGCTAGTAACCAAGGGCGTTTCCCCCCCGCCGGCTCGGCCCGGGGATAGTCACTTATGATTTTAAATGCGTCCCCTGCTTGATTTTGGTGCACTCCGGCGCGTGAACAAAGCGGAAACGCGCGGGCTCGGCGGAATATCGGACGAGAACTTTGAGCTTCGTGGGCCGCCAGAATATTTCAAACGACTTTCTGGCCTGGCGGGTTTTGGGGTGACTTGCCGTTCATCACGGGAGAAGCTGGCCGCGCCTAGGAGGAGCTCTGCGCAAGGATTGCAGCCCCTCGCCGTCGCCTTGATAGTTGGCCTGCCTCATTGGATCACATTGTGCGCCATTAGCGCGCTGCTGCAGGAAATATGGATTTCGTGGTTTTTTGGTTAATGATATCTCTTTCATTCTGATGAATACCGAAATTATGGTATAATTGACATACTAATTGCTATACCCGTTCCATTTGCGTGATGATTTTTGGAGAATTCGACCATCTTTTTGCAGCGCCGCTCACATGAATATGCCGGTATTTAGACATGATTATAATCGCCTGAAATCAGAAGCGTTTGATGCCTTCGGGGCTCGCCGGCGATTCACTTAATCTGCATTTAAGCAATTACAGCACAATGGCTGGGTGGTTCGAATTATACGAACGAGAGGACCTATTAATGAGAACGCTTCTCATTGCCTCGCTAGCCATCTTAGTATCTGGATGTGCCTGCGTCGCGCCATCTCAATTGGCAATGACCGAATGCCAGGATGCGACCACATTCGCTTGCATCGAGTCCAGTGCCAGCGGTCCGGGACATGATCAGAAGCCGAGCCCTCAAAGGGCTAATCCCGGCGTCAGAGCCGCGAAGGATGTGCCCCTGCCCAGATCAGCGAAGCTGTCGGTCGAGCCCGGCAAGACGCACGATCATGTCGCAAGTGATTTCAAGAGCGCGCCCGCAGCTGTCCCAAAAGCTTCGCCGGCCGCTCAGCCGTCCGCTCCGCCCGACCAAGTCTTGGACAGGGCAAGAATGGCGGTAGCCGCGAAGATGGATGACCTGGCGTCGGTAGAACTCGTCAGTCCGAAACGAGCCCTGAGGAAGAATACGCTTGGTGCGCCGTTGGACAGCATCTGTGGCCATGTCAAAGGCAAGACCGCTTCAGGTGCGGACATGGAAGAGCGGCCATTTCTCTACCTTGTCCAAGAGAACGAGGCGTACATAGTCAACGGAAGCGCCGACATCACCGCGGCGGCTGCGTATCGCAACATCTGCAACTAGTGTGTGGGTGGTGACGTAGATCTTCGCCTTATCACCGGGATAAGGCGCGACCTCTTTTCAGCACGCGGCCTCGACGATCTAAATACTTTGTTAACTAACAAATTGACAGTGATTAAGGGGTCACACATCTGCCGTCAAAAACACATGTTTAGGAAGACTCTGGAGACTGACATTCTTATGACCTAAACGCTGTTTGGAGGACGGATTAGCGTCCCGCAACAAATTGGGGGGACTCATGGATCTTTTTGCTATTTCGCCTGGACGCTATCACAATGGGCGCAAATTGCCGGTCATTCTGATTATCCAGCATCACGTGCTCATGCGAACCTGTATCCTGAGCATCCTCAAGAGAGAGCTTGTCGGATTCGAACTTGTCGAAATTGCGACCATGGCCGATTTAGACCGCTGGAGTGAAAGAGACGTCTGCTTGATCGTGTTCGATATTTGGGATAATTCGATTCAAGATCCGCGCGTGGACAGCGATCTCGCGGCTCTTTCGGAGTTGTTTCCAAACGCCGCCGTCGCGCTCTTGTCCAATCGCCACGAGAACGCGATAGAGTCCCCATCGCTTCGACGCAGAGTGCGCGGCTTTTTTCCGTCTTCGATCCCGCTGGAAGTGGCTATCGCTGGCTTACGCCTGGTCCTCGCAGGAGGTGCCTATTGGCCACTTCCGGTCGATACAGAAACTATTAGAGCTTCACGCCTTGAAACGACACTTAACACGTACATCAGTCCACTTGTTCCAGCTGAGCACAATGAGATCAGTAGTTCCGGAAATGGCGAGACCAAGAAATTCAATATCGACCTTACTCCACGGGAAAAGCAGGTCCTTGCCGAGTTGGAGCTTGGTCTTTCGAACAAGTTGATCGCCAGCAAACTCAATCTTTCGGAAAACACCGTCAAAATGCATATCCAGCATATCATGCGAAAATGTTCGGCGCGTAATCGCACGGAGGTGGTTCTTTTTTGCAGCGGACGATTGTCACGCGGCAATGCTCCCGCTTATCTCCAGCAATCGTCGTCCAGGGAGCTTGATCTTTCCCGTCCGCATTCGGCGGGTTAGTCTTCGCGAAACGCGCTGCTGAAGCTATCGAGCAAAGGCCGCAATGCATAAAGGGCCACAGTGCTGCGTCCAGTCATAATGAACACTTGGCTCGGCATCCCTGGAATAACCTGAATACCGTTAAGCTCAGCAGTTCGCTCATCGGCCACACGAATCTTCGCGGCATAGTAGGGCTGGTCAGTACGTTTATCGAGGAGACGATCGGCGGAGACGTGCGTGACCGTGCCTTTGAGGCGAGGCACACGGCGCTGGCTATAGGCCAGCAGCTGTACTTCCGCATTCAAGCCGACGCATACGACGTCGATGTCTTCGGGTTTGACGCGGGCAGTAATGATGAGACGATCGTTCTGAGGAACAAGATCCAAGAGGGGCGCACCGGCCCCAACTACGCCGCCGGGCGTATGGATTCGAAGGTCGGTCACGACGCCGTCCTCCGGCGCTTGAACGTCCGTGCGCAGCACTTGATCGTTGGCCGCGTGTATTCGCTCACGCAGCTGCAAGATTTGGTTTTCCGTGTCTCGCAGCGACTGCGCGATCTCGCTTTGGCGGTCGTTTTCCAATTTCAGCAAAGTTGTCCGCGCTTCGCTGATCACCTGCTCCGCCCGAGAGATTTGTGCGGCGGTTTCGCCGCGACGCCCCTCGATATCGGTCATCTCTCGTTCGAGGCTCAGGAGCCGCGGCCGCCGCTCAAAACCCTTATTGACCAGCATGGTAACTGTGGCTACCTCCTCGCGAACGATTTCGCCGCGCTTCACCGCGGAAAGTTCCTGCGCCCTGAGCCCGACGATCTCCTGGTCGACTTGTGCCATTTTTTCGCGAATTACGGCAACCTGCGACTGAAGCGCTTGGCGCCGTGCTTCGAAGATATTTTTCTGGCCTGCCAGAATTGCCTTGACTGAGGGGTCCTGCGTTTGCGCCGTCTCAAGCTCATCGGCAAAGTGCACATCCTGGAGTCCTTGCTGTTCCGCGCGTAGTCGCGCTTCTCGCGCCATCGCATCCCAGAGTTGGCCTCGAAGGCCCTGCAGTTCGGCCCGGGGTTTGGTGTCATCTAGCTTGATCAACGTTTGTCTGGCATGAACCACGTCTCCATCGTGGACCAATATTGCCTTAACGATGCCGCCCTCCAGGTGTTGAATTGTCTTCCGACTCGATTCGGATTCAACGGTGCCGGAAGCAATCGCTGCGCTTTCCAGCGGCGCAAATATCGACCAAGTTCCCAAACCCAGGACAAAGCCGAAGACCAAGAGATTTCCAGTCCAGATGACACCTCGAAGCCGAGGGAGGGGCGTTGGCGGCGCCGCAATCCGGCAGGCCGAGTGCCGATAAAGCTCACCACCGCGGTCTGCGTGCGTCATGATGCGGGACGTTTCCTGCATCGGAGCGCCGCGGGCGGGGCGGAATCTGATCATGGCATAGCCGGCTCGACCGAGCGGCCGGTTGGCGATCGGGCACTCAGGTCCGCGTTCTGACCCGCATATGATCCAACCTGTGGCCGTCTCACGTAATTTTCAAAAACTTCCTTGCTGTCACCGAAGGCAGTGAGCGTGCCATGCTGCAGAATCGCAATTTTGTTCGTGGCCGAAAGAATTCCCAAGCGATGCGTAATGATAATCACCGTAATCTTGGCCGCCTTCGCTCTTTCCACAGATTCCAAGAGCGCGCGTTCGCCGAGGTAGTCGAGACTTGCGTTCGGCTCGTCGAGAATTACGAGCGACGGGTTGCCAAAAAAGGCTCTAGCAAGGCCAAGACGCTGTCGATATGAACGCAGGAAGTCAGAACATCCGTTAGATACGACTGTATCATACGCCCGCGGCAGCCTCATAATCGTATCATGCAGTCCGGCCAGCTTTGCAGCCTCGATCACTTTCTGCGGATCAACCTGGCCCAGGCGCGCAATCACGTCCTTGACGGTTTCGCCAAGAAGATTGATCTCTTGTGGCAAATACCCAAAATGTCGAGTGCTTTGTGAATCACGCAAGCTCGAAATTTCGATGTTGTCGAGTAGGACCGAACCAACTGTTGGCCGAGAAATGCCTGCAATGATACGGCCGAGCGTAGATTTGCCCGAACCAGATGGGCCGATGATGCCGAGACATTGACCGGGCGCCAGACGAAATGAAATGTCCTTCAGCACAAGGTGGTTGGATCCTGCCGGCGCAAAGCTGACGTTATCAACGTTCAGCTGTCCTTCTATCTTGTGCGACACGAAAGCCGTGGAGTTCCCATCAGGATTGACGGTGGATAGCACGCTGCCGAGCCGTCGGTACACCACGGTGGCCGTTGCAAAAGCCCGCCAGCCCGCGATCGCCCCTTCGATGGGCGCAAGCGTCCGTCCGAATAGGAGCGTTGTGGCAAAGATAATGGCAGGGCTCCGGCCCTGCTCAAGTACGAGCCATCCGGCGCAACCCATGATCAAGACCTGGACTAGAGCTCGTACCGGCTTGGCTACGAGCATAACTATCTCGTTACGGCGTTGAGCTTGCTGATGGGCATCCCGGGCGTCCCGAGCGTCACGGTAAACAAGTCCCGCTGCACCCTCGAGCATTCCCATTGCCCTGATGACGGGGAGGTTTTGCACCACTTCTCCAAGCTGACCATAACTTCTCATCAAGGCGGCGGCGGATTCGGCCGCTGGTCCTTCCGTAAGGCGCTCGCCGCCTAGTGCGAGCCCGAACATCACAATTGCGCTGGCGGCTCCTATCGCTCCCAAAGCGGGGTGGACGAGGAACAGAACGGCAAGAAAGAGCGGCGCCCAAAGGAGATCAAACAGCATCGGGCAAGCGCCCGACTCGATGAATTGACGCAAATTCGTCAGATCGCGATACGCTTCCAACGCGCGCGTTCCGTCAGCGCGAGAAGCGTGGTCCAGACAAGCCGAGAGAACTGCCGGGCGCAGGCGATCGTCGAGCCACGCGCCGATCCGCCCCAACGCGGCGCGGCGCAATGCATCGAGCAGTCCTCCGACGACGACAATTGCTCCAACGACCAGAGTTAGCATCGCAAGGGTGTCGATGCTTCTGCTCGACAAAACTCGATCGTAAATTTGAAGGAGGTAAATCGAGGGAGCAAGAAGCAGCAGGTTGTAGCCGCAGCTGTAGGCGAAGACGAGGCCGAGCGACCCCATACACGCGCGAAGCGCTGTCCGCAAAGGCGTAGGGGGCGATCTCGCTTCCTGCCGGAGCGGTGGCATCAGCATGTTAATCATCATACCGGATATGGAGCTGTTTCGGGATGAATTCGGCTTCGCTGCTCGGCGGTCAGCCCATCGGCGACGAATCAAGGCCGGCAACGTGGGTCGCCGGCCTAGTCGTTTTTCGTCAAACGTGCAGGAAGTCGTTCACATCGAAATGGTTGGAATTGTTCAGCACATCATCGAGGCTGGTAACTTCGGTGGTGGGAATCGAGTTGGACAGGTGGAAGGAGACGTCCCCACCCTCTGCGGTGTTGTGGCTACCCCCATTTCCACCAATTCCCGCCGCGACACTCTGATGCATATCCGCCGCGAGGAAGTTCGTTTGGTATGCCGTCGTGTCGGCGCTTACCGCCGCGGTATCGTGGCTGCCGTGCAAGCTCTGGCTAGCATGCACGTCACTGCCGTCTGCGTAGTTATACGGCTCGAAGACGATTTTTGACGAGTCGCTGATATTGCCGGAATTGTAGCCGGTGCCGCCGTTTCCGGCGCTTTGACCACCCGTATCGATCGACTTGAATTCGATTACGTCGGAGGGGCTGAACGGTCCGCCTGACATTTAACTCTCCCTTTCGTTGTTACCACAGACCGCATATCCCGGCTGGGATGACGACTGAGGTGTGAAATTCTGGTCGCGTCCGCTTGAGTTCGGCTAGATGCCAAATTTAGTGTCAGCATATCGGGTGAGGTACACTCGAATGGCCGGATGCGGGGCTGCCAATGTTGCCGGCTGAACCGGTGTGAGCCGGACGTCACAGCTGACGTTTTTTGCGGTCGTGGCTCAACCGAGAGCTGATCCGGGGTTTGGCACAGCTTGGATTCGCCGCGCTAATCTTTTGTCAGAAGGGGTGATCTGCCAGTTGGTGGTCAGTGAGAAGGTGCGAGACGAAGTCTCCGCTCAAGGCGATATTGCCATCGCCGCCGTTTCCGCCAATGCCGGCGATCTGAATCGCGCTCTGATCGAACTGCACGTTATTGGTCTGATCTGCCGATGCCGTCGAATTGTAGCCCGCAATCGCAATGTTGATGGGGGCGTAGATCGCGATATTGACGTCGATGATGCTTCCGGAGAAATGGCCAGCGCCGCCGTCACCCGCGCTATTGGCGCCGAGCGCAATCGCGTCCGAGCCAAATGATCCATCATGCCCGGCCAATGCCGCGTTGCCATTGCCGCCTTGCCCGCCCACACCGGCGATCTGAAAGGCTCCTTGTTCGAAATCCACGTTGTTGGTCTGCACCGCGTGAGCAGTGGCGTTAGCTCCCGCCACCGCAATGTTAATCGGGTCGTAGAGAGCAAAGCTCTCGTGGATCATGGCGCCGGAAAAAAATCCATCGCCACCGTTGCCCGCGCTGTCACCGCGGGCGATCACATCAGAGCCCACCAAATTGAACTCAGACCCGTGACCGAATCCGAATACAGTCTGTCCTTCGCCCAGCGCTACATTGCCGGTTCCACCATGACCTCCCACGCCAGCGATCTGGATCGCGCTTTGATCTAAGTGGGCCACATTCGACTGATGTGCGTCGGCCGTGGCATGATAACCCGCCACCGCAATATTGATGGGGCTGTACGCGGCGGCGGCGTCGTGGATCATCACGCCGGCGAAGTGACCATCGCCACCGTCTCCAGCGCTGTTCTGGTCACTTGGAATCGGACCAAAACCAGTTGAGTGGTCTACTCCGGCAACTCCGCCAAAGGCGGCATTCTGATCGCCACCATCGCCGCCTAATCCGGCGGTTTGCATCGCGGCCTGATCAAAATAGCCGATGTTCGACTGATCACCATTTGCTTCGGCATTCGCACCCGCTTCAGCGAGGTCAAACGGCTTGAAAGCCGCGTAGCTGCTGTCGAGCAGACTGCCGGCAAAATGGCCGTCACCGCCGTTTCCAGCGCTATTGTCGCCAGAATGGATGAAGGAGAGCGGAAGAGAATCCATAGAGAGCCAGGAGAAATTCAGCGCCGCCCGTCCATGAGAATCGGTTCGGTCAAGGGCCGGGCCATCTAAAGTATGTTGAAGTTCCATATCACCGCTCCACGGAATTGCTTCGCTCGCTCTGACCAAGGCCGCTAGATATTCGCTCAAGAATGTCAGTGCGCACTCAAAGAGCCGAGTCGTAAATTCTGGTGACAGCATTTCAGGTGCGGACGTCAGATTGCTACGCCCATTCAGGTACGATGCTCCAATCCCGTGGTCGGGGCACCTTTAGGGCGACAGCCCGCCGGGCCTGCGCGGCTCTAAAGGTGCTTCGCAGAGTATCGTGCGGTCTGATCCGGTACTGTCCGCTGAGGATGAAGCTATGTCCGTGAGCTAGCCGGCGGCGTGGCCCGTCCGAGCCGACGATCTTATGAGGCAAGGAGACGGTCTATCCGTCTGATTACTGACGAAAAACGCCTTTGGCTTCTTCGGCCAAGAATGCCATCGCTGCAGATCCTTGGTGGTTCTCGTCTGCTGTGGAGCGCCAGAGCCAATCCGGGTGCCATGGAGGAACGCAGACAAGCCGTTGTATTTCTTTCCGAATGCGGCCCGCTAGCCACCGAATTGTTCTATGTCTATCTCCTTCTCTGTCTCCCTCCCTTCTGCCGCGATCCACTTAAGAGCCTCTGACGACCGGCCCTGCGTCACGGCTGAGGCATGCGGAAGGCGACGAACGCTCCGCCAGAGTCCGTCGATCACCTGAACCAATTGAATTTGTAGACCAGTTCGGTGCGCACGGTCTGCACGATCGGATGGAAGGAAATATTGGCTTCCACGCCCCCGGTTCTCGGATTGACGTCCGGCAGGATGACGGTTCCGTAATCCGCATAGCGATACTCGGCCCTGCCGAACCAGCCGGGCGCGAACATGTATTCGACGCCGGAGCCGATGAACCAGCCGGTGCGCGAGAAGCTCGGCGTTACGAACCCGGTCGGGGCGCCCGTGAAGGTGCTCACCATGTCAGTGCCGTCAAAATGCGCGCCGGACCAGCCGCCGTTGACGTAGGTCAGAACCGATGGAGTGGCGAGCCAGCCGAGGCGGCCGCCGGCCGCCCACGCCGACGTCATCTTTTCCTCGCCGGCGAAGATTGGAACCTGGTCCTGGATGGTGCCCTTGATGCTGGCGAAATCAAAATTGCCGAGGGCACCGATGACGAAACCCCAGTTGGCCCAAGCAAATTGATAGTCGTAGCCGCCACCGACGGTGCCGAACCAGCCCCGGCCGCCCTGCCGCTGCGCGACGCACAGGACACAAGTCCCCGTCACCGGGTTGAAGGTCATGGTATCGGCGGTCCACATGCCATAGCCGCCGCCACCATCTACGTAGAGCCCCGTCCAATTTGCAATCGGCGCAGAAGACGGCGGCATCGCTTTCACCGCGATGTCGGCCGCGAACGCCGGGCTGGCAATAAAAAACGCCGCTGCAACGAAGCCGGTGAGTTTCGTCATGTTAAAACCTCACGAGTTGAAAATTATGGCTTCGCAATAACGAAACATTCCCGAATCGGCTGTAGCGCCGCTACTACGATTAAGAAATCCAACAAAGCTGCTGAGAGGCAGAATTATGGTGCATATCGGTATGCTGGAACTTTTTGAAAGCCGAACGTCGGGTTAATGACTTAATACGCAATTTATTACTCAATGACCGGAACCAGCACACCACAGCGCAAATCAGGTATGGCGGATTTCAAACATTGTGGCGTATCTGCGCGCGAAAACATTTGTGATATCTATGCGTGAAAATGCGTCGTCACCCGGACGAGCCCGGCGACGCCCCCGGTACATGATTCAGGATGAAATCCGCTCCAATTGCCTGCGGCATCGCAATTGACTTGCGCATCGAGCGGCGGGACGCCCGCGGGCGTTCATTCCGGCTTGATGTTCGCGGATCTGATCACCTTGGCGTAGATCTCAGTCACCTTATCCATGATCTGCCGCAGTTGCTCGGGCGGGCCGCCGCCGATGCGCAGGCCGAGCGTGCGGCCGCGCGCGACCGTGTCGGGATCGGCGAGCACCTGGTTCACGGCGGTATTGATCTTGTCGATGATCGGCCGCGGGGTCGCGGAGGCGGCCAGGATCGCATTGTAGCCGTATATCACCACGTCGGGCAGCCCGACCTCGGCGGTGGTCGGCACCTCGGGCAGGTCCGGCGTGCGGGTGGCGGCGAGCACGGCGAGCGCGCGGATCTTGCCGTCACGGATCTGCGGGGCGAGCGGCACGATACTGTCGATCTCGACATCGATCTGGCCGCCAACGACGTCGGAGATGGCCGGCGCGCTGCCCTTATAGGGCACGAGCGTGAGGTCGATACCCGTGATATCCCTGAGCTGTTCGACCGCGATGCGGTAATTGGTGCCAGCGCCCGGCACACCGACCGAGAGTTTACCTGGCCGCTCCTTGGCGAGCCGGACGAGGTCCGGCAAGGTCTTGGCCGGCACCCTGTCGTTAACCACGAGCACGCCGTAGCTCTCGCCGAGCCAGACCACGGGCGCGAGATCCTTATCGAGATCGTAGGGCAGGTTGGCAACGAGGCTCTGGTTGATGCTGAGCGCCCCATTGGTGAGGAGCAGCGTATAGCCGTCGGGCGCCGATTGTGCCGCCGCCTGGGTCCCGATGATGGTATTGCCGCCCGAACGGTTGTCGATCACGATGGACTGACCCAACAGGCGAGCGAGCTTGTCGCCGATCAGGCGGGCGAAGACGTCGGAAAGCCCGCCGGGCGGGTAGGGCACGATGATGCGGATCGACTTGGTCGGCCAGTTTTGTGCCGGCGAAGATTGGGCGTAGGCACCGCTCGGCATCAGCACGGCCGCGAAGGCTAGCGCCGCATGCCAAATTGAAACATTACGCATTCCACGCCCTCCGGTAATAAGCGCGGACGAGTATAGCGGATTTCGTTTCGGAGATTCACATGATCATCTGTGGTCCGCGCGAAAGCGCGGACCAGTATTCGTAGGCATTGCCGGGGCTCCTGGATCGCCCGGTCGAGCCGCGCGACGACGTCGAGGATTGGCGACGAGCAGCCTACCACAGACTCTTGAGGCGTCCGCCGTCGAGATTGAGCGAGACGCCGGTGATGTAGCTTGCCCGTTCCGAGCACAGGAACACGATGGCGCTGGCAAGCTCCGCCGGGGTGCCGAAGCGGCCGAGCGAATTCTTTCGCGCTGCGATCCGGCGGGCGTCGTCGTCGGATTGCGCGCCGAGCTCCTGCTGGAGCCCTTGCGCGTTCATGCGCCACAGGTTGGTGTCGACCCAGCCGGGGCATACGGCGTTCACCAGCACGTTGTCCTCGCCGAATTCGGTGGACAGCGACTTGGTCAGATTGAGGAGTGCGCTGTTGGTCATGCCGCTGCCGAACATGTAAGGGTCCGGCTCCTTGCCGGCGCCACCGATCATGTTGACGATGCGGCCCCACTTCTGCCCCTTCATGAGCGGATAGACGAGTCGGATCGCCCGCAGAAAGCCGAACAGTTTGGTCTCGAGCTGAAGCTTCAGGGACTCCTCCGTCAGCGCCGCGAAGCGGCCCGAATACATGGTGCCGGCATTGTTCACCAGGATATCAACGCCGCCGAGCCTCGCCTTTGCGACATCGACCAGCCGCGCGATGTCGGCCTCCTTGCACATATCGGCCGTAACCGCGTGAATCTCGCCGCCGGTCGTATTGGCAAGCGCATCGCGCGCCATGCTGAGCTTTGCGTCATTGCGGCCGCAGATCACGACCCGCACGCCTTCCTCCAGAAGCTGGCGCGCGGTCTCGTACCCGATTCCGCTGCCGCCGCCCGTCACGATGGCGCGGCGATTGCTAATGCCAAGGTCCATGCAGTTGTCCTCCGGCCGAAGCGGTCCTGCGTTGACGGTGTCGATCCTACCCGGCGCGTATTTGAGACGTCCCGCTCACATTGTCCAACGTCATTGCCAGGCTTGACCTGGCTTGACCCGGCAATCGCCCCCTCCCTACCCTCCCCCGCTCGCGGGGAGGGTAGGGAGGGGAGTTGGACCCGCGGGTCAAGCCCGCGGGCGACAAGCGAAGGTGGATCAACCCCCCGGATTGCATCTGGCTGCGTTGCTTCAATACGTAACGGGAGGAAGCACATGTCGGTATTTTCAGTCGGCAAGGCGAGCATCACGCGGATCGAGGAGACCTACATGCCGGTCTACCGACCGGGCGACATTTTTCCCGAATACGATGCCACGATTGCGGCTGCGCATGCGCACTGGATGGCGCCGAACCACTACGACGCGCAGAAGGACCTCATCAAGCTCAGTGTGCACAGCTGGCTGTTGCAGATTGGACGTAAGAAGATTCTTATTGACTGCTGTTGCGGCAACAACAAGCGGCGGCCGACGCGGCCGTTCTGGAACATGCTGAACACGCCCTATCTCGATCGCCTCGCAGCGGCAGGGGCACGGCCGGAAGACATCGACTACGTGATGTGCACGCATCTGCATCATGACCATGTCGGTTGGAACACGCAGCTGCGCGACGGCACGTGGGTGCCGACGTTCCCAAACGCCCGCTACGTGATCTCGAAGCCCGACTTCGAATACTATCGCGCGCTCGATGCCGATCCCAACAAGCCCGAGCCGGTGGAATTCGGCACCTTCCGGGAATGTGTGCTGCCGATCGTTGAAGGCGGGCGCGCCGACCTCGTCACCGGACCGCACCGGCTTGATGAATGTCTCGACATCATTCCGGCGCCCGGCCATTCGGCCGGCCACGTCGTGTTTCGATTGGAAAGCGGCGGCGCCCGCGCGCTCTTCATCGGCGACGTGTTCCATCACCTGCTCCAGGTCTACTATCCGCACTGGAATTTCCCCAAGAATTCAGATGCAGAAGCAGCGCGGCAAAGCCGCCGCATGGTGCTTGCGCTGGCCGCATCGACGGGTGCACTGGTGCTGCCCGGCCATGTCGGCGCGCCGTTCGCCGGTTATATCGAGGCGACAGAGCAGGGATTTGAGCCGCGGTTTGGGTGAGGATCGGTAGGGCGGATTAGCGTCGGCGTAATCCGCCGCTCCCGGCGCATCACCTCTCCCCGCGTGAGGACAGCGAGAAGAGGTCACCGCACGCGCCAGCTCTTATCGAGGTAGCGCTCGCCCCCGGCTTCGCTGACCTGAATCGCGGCGCGGAACGCCCCGTCGGGGGTAGCGGTGAAATAGGTCGTGGTCTCGGTCGCCACCTGCTCCTCGTCGGGGCCATCGGCAAAGGCCTCCGTCATGGCGCGGCCGTCTAAGGGCGGCAAATTGGGATCGCGATCAAGTCCCATCAAGGCGATGAGTGTCGGCGTGATATCCACATTACTAACGGGCGTGTGCACGGTCGCGCCGCGCTTGAAATCGACTCCCCACGCCAGGAATGTGTTGTGAACCGTCCACGGACTCATGCTGCCGTGGCTGCCCGCATTGCCCCTGAGCGGGCCGGTGGCGCCGCGGCTGTCGGTATAATCGGTGCCGGGCACGCCGAAGGCATTCTTGACCGAACTCCACGGAAACGTGAGGACGATGTCGGGGCCGCGCTCGGGATGGTCGAGATGGACGAGTTGCGTCGAGAACGTCCCCGGCTCGGCGCCCTCGATCGGCGTGGCCCTCTCTCCAGGCTGGGGCGCGGCGGCAGTGAACAAAACGCCGGTCCATTCCTGCGTCTTGAGGAAGTCCGCGATCTTGTGAATGCGCGCACGGTCGCGGTCCTTCACATGGATCAGCACGGTCTGGCCACTGCTCGCAAGCACGACGTCATCGCTGTCGGGACCTGCTTTGAGGCCGGCCTTGATCAGCTCGGCAGTCACGTTGACGCCGAAGGCGCTGTGGCCGAAGCCGTGGTCAGACACCACGATGATGTTGGTCGCAGCGGTCCGGCCGAGCGCATCGAGGCGCTTGAGCAGGAGACCGACTTCGGCGTCGTCATTGCGGATGCTGGCACGGGTCTGTGGCGAGCCGGCGCCGGTCGCATGTGCGACGTGGTCGGGCTCGGTGAGCCAGTTGATGATAACGTCGGGCTTCAATTCGGGAAGCACGTAGTCGCGTAACACGCCCTGGGTCCACACGACCGAGCTATCCTGCGCATCAGCGGCGCCCGCGCGCGTGGGCGCCGGCCCGAAACGGCGGCGCACTTCGTCATTGACGGCATCTGGAAATGCGACGCGCACGCCCGGCTCCCAGTAGCCGTTGATCAGAACGCCGATGCCCCGCGGTGCCCGCGCATTGGTCAGGAGCGCAGAACCTGTGGAACCGGAGCTGATAGCGGCTAGCACCTTGCCGTGCTCCTGCAGGATCTCGCCGAGGGTCTTGACCAGCACCATGCCGCCGCCGGTGACCTGATCAAGCCGCAACAGCATGGCGTGATCATCATTGACGAATGCATGATTGGGGTCGACCGCGCGCACGTACTGGGAATTGCCGACGACGCCATTCCGGCCCGGGAGCGTCCCGGTGCCGATCGCGGTGGCGTTGACGCGGGTCACGGTCGGAAACACCGAGTGGCTGTTGGTGAAATTGACGCCCTCCTGGCGCAGCCGCCATAGGTTCGGCGTCTCCTCCCGCGTGATGGCGTCGGGGCGCAGGCCGTCGAGCACAAGGACGATGTTAAGGGTGGCCCGGCCGGCGCTTGCGGAGAGCACGGTCCCCTCGAGGGTCGCCGCCGCGAGACCGACGAGGTGGATCATTCGAAACAGTGTCGCCGTGCGCACTGGAAGATTCCCCCGATGAATGTTTGTCCCTCGCTCAGCATATCGCGGGTTTTATTCGCAGGCGTGACGTTTCGAACGGAGTAGCGCCGGAGCCGAACCGCATGTTGATGCGGACAGCTGAACCCATGGGTCGTCGGGTGGAAAACTGATCGAACGCAGCCGTTCGACATTGCAAGCATGCGTCGTCTCCGTCGCTGCTCTCCGGTTTCGCGAAAAAGACACCTCTTTGCGTGTTCAGGTTGCGCAACGGCGACGGCGCTTACGGCGCTTAAAGCCTTTGCCGGAAAACACTTCGCGATTGGGCCGACGTGCGCGTCCGGTTAGGTGCGAGGTTCTCGTATGATCGTCAGTTCTAGTTAGTTTCTCGCCGCCAGGGAATCAGCATGATTATAATCCTATTCAGCTGTTTGCGTGTCAAAATTCTGGCCGGATGTGGTATATTTGCAACCATCGGAGGAGGTTCTTGGAGTAAGTAAGTCTCGCTCCTTGACGGAGTTTCCTCCCTTGACTTTGGCCCCGCATTTGGCGGGGCCAATTTTTTTGGCGTTCCGGCGCAGACATGTGCGCAGTGGCGAAGCAATATTGCGTGCGCGTCGGGGATTACACTGACGCCCACCCGACCCGCCAGTGGGCCGGCCCCGAATGAGGGGCGCCTGATTTCGAGAAAAGATCACAATCTGGACAAACAATCGCACAATGCGTTTTGAAATAGTTCAACCAGGGGGAAAGGAAGCTCGCATGGTGGCGGGCTGGTGACGGGGCAACGTTGGCCGCAATGCGGATGGGGGCGGTCTGCGAGCCCGGATGGGGATGGTCTTGGTCGAAACGAGTTGGCGGCCGCGCACGCTGCGCGCCGTATTTCTTTTGCGCCGGCGAGGGCAATCGCCGCGGTCGCTGGCGCGAGTTGGTCGCAATGTGCTCGGGGCGCACCCGACCCAGCGCGCGTCCCGCTCCTGGCCCGCTTCACTGTCGGCTCGCTTAAGCCAGCATCGATCCGAACGCTTTGGCCGCCCGGCTTCGCGGCCTGATGCCCGTTTAGGAAGACCGATCATAGGACCTACGACCAGCAACTAGAGTAGCGCGGGAGGGGATCATGAGTGCGCCGGCTCAAGAGCCCGACAGTGGGCCATTGAACTACGCGCCGAAGAGCGCTCGACATGCCGGCCGGGATCAAAATCCTGGGGGCGCGCAGCGAAAAATTGATGCCGCGCCCCGGGGCGGGACGCCTGAACCACCGTGGAAACGGTCGAAGCAGGCCGACGCCTTCGCGGGTGATGTCGCGATTGCGGAGTTGCGCAGCCGCCTTGCCCTCGCACCTGACCGGCTTCCGGAGCCGCCGCGTCCCGTTTCCTCCGGCTCGAAACTTGGCTTGGCGGGCCGGCTTGCAGGCGTGGTCGTGGTGGCGACTGTCGGCGTGGCCGGATACCGCTGGGGCTCCGCTCCGCCAGCTCCGGCGCAGCTGACCTCCAACCAGTCCAGTCGAGACGATATGGCGTCGGAACGCTTCAACAATCGAGGTCTCGGCCCCTCTGTCGACAGCTCACGCTTCGATTCCACACTGCCGGCGGTCGGGTCGGCCGCCGGGGGCGTCCCAAGCGGGATGGCCACTGATGGGGCGCGCGGCGGAAATCGCGCGGCTTCGGCGGATGCCCCACTGGGGGCGGATCTTGCATTTGCGTCTCCCGCTGCTGCAAAGGCCATTGCGCCACAGATCGATGAGCAAAAGTCACCTGATCGCCCGCCTTCGCAAGCCGCGCCCTCACAGATCACGGTGAACCCGGCGCAGACGCAGCGAGCGGATGAGCCGGCGCGGTCGACCACTTCAGCCCCGGACCCCGGTCCAAGCCAGAGTACTGCCAAGTCTCAGCCGCGGCGGCTGTCGGCCAGCGAGATCGCGCTGATGGTGAAGAACGGCAACGATTTCATGGCGAATGGAAATATCGGCGCAGCCCGCATGATATTTCAACCTGCCGCCGAAGCCGGCGATCCGCTCGCCGCCTTCGCGCTTGCTGAAACCTATGACCCGCTGGTGCTCAGGAAGCTGAATGCCAAAGGGGGCATCACGCCGGATGTCGCCCTGGCGCAAGCCTGGTACCAGAAAGCCAAGGATTTGGGTTCCGTGGTGGCGCCCGAACGGCTGGAGAGGCTGGCGCGGCTGCCGGAGTGAACCGGTGGGATGCGAGGCGGCCGCTCATATTCGAAATAACCTGAAGGTTTGGCGGGAGTAAACGTATGCTGAGGTCACGATACGCATTGCTTGGACTGCTGGTTTCGCTGGCGGCTGTCCTCGCCGCTGGAATGAGGCTATCCGACGCCCAGACGGCGTCGCGGGAGGCCGCCGCTCGCGGTGCACCGACAGCAGCGGCCAACGGCGAAAGCATAAAGGCGTCTCGCATCAACAACTGGACCATCGGCATCGCGGCCGGCCTGCTGGAGGGCAGCTTCATCCGCTTTGCGGCCGAACTCGCAAAGGCGCTCGATGACGGCGACAACCTTCGCATTCTGCCGATCGTCACCTATGGGGCGGTCGAAAACATCGCCGATCTCCTCTACCTGAAGGGCGTCGACATCGCGATCACCCATGCGGACGTGTTCGATCTCTACAAGAAATCGGGCGAGTCAAAGAACGTCGAGCAACGGGTCAATTACATATCGCAAATGCACAATACCGAGTTTTATGTCCTGGCGCGCTCGGACATCAACAGCGTGCAGGATCTGGCCGGCAAGAAAGTGGGATTCCACGTCAAGGGGTCAGGTCCAAGCGTCACTGGCCCCATGGTTTTCGAGCGCCTGGGCATTCGTGTCGAGCCGGTGTTCATCAACCACACTTTGGCGATCGAGAAGATGAAGACCGGTGAGATCGCCGCCATCTTCCAACTCGGCGCTAAACCGAACGATTTGCTTGCTAAGCTGAAGCCGGAACCCGGTCTGCATTTCGTTCCGCTAAATTGGGGCCCGGCGTTCTCGGACTACTATCTCCCCGCCACTCTGACACACGATGATTACCCGAATCTGATCGGGCAGGGCCAAAGCGTCGATACGCTGGCCGTCCCGGTCGTTCTCGCGGTATATAATTGGCCGAGGAATAGTGATCGCTATCGGCGCGTAGAGCGTTTCGTCCATTACTATTTCGAGCGCTTCGACAAGTTGAAGCAGCCGTCGTTTCATCCGAAGTGGAAAGAGATCAACCTGGCGGCGCGGGTGCCAGGGTGGATCCGCTACCCAGTGGCGGAGGAGGTTCTCGCCCAGTCCCTGCGAGAACCGGTGGCTACGCCTCGGCCGGCGGCGCGCCCGGCAGAAGCGCTCGCGGGGCGTTCCGACGTCAATCCTCCGACCCTGTCCAATTCGCCGCTGTTTCAAGAATTCCTGGAGTGGCGTGAGAGGAATCACAAGAACTGACACGGCATGCGATCGGCCGGCGCATTCAAGAACGCGTCGGCCGAGTGCGTTCCGGGCCAACCATATCCATCGTCATGGTCTGCAGCGCCATGGTGGCCCGAGTGGGTCAAAGCGTCGAAGCAAGCGAGGCGCGTCAAGAGCTGTGAACAAGCCGAGGTGAAAAATGCGTTCTTCCAGTAGACTATACGTCCAGGTGCTCATAGGTATCGCCATCGGCGTCGCGCTCGGCTACGCCGAACCGCAGCTCGGGATATCGCTCAAGCCGTTCGGAGATGCGTTCATCAAAGCCATCAAGTTGATGGTGGCGCCGATCGTCTTCACGACGGTCGTGGTGGGTATCGCGGCGATGGGAGATCTCCGCCGGGTCGCCTCCGTCGGGCTCAAGGCGATCATCTATTTCGAGATCGTATCGACGCTTGCGCTCATCGTCGGAATGGTGGTCGGAAATATCTGGCCGGTCGGGGCCGGCATCAATGTCGACCCGAAGACGCTCGACGCCGGTGCGGTGGCGAGCTACGTCAACCAGGCGAAATCGGTGACGATCACCGATTTCCTCCTCAACATCATCCCGACCACGTTCGTCGACCCGTTCGTCAAGGGCGAAGTTCTCCAGATATTGTTTGTCGCGGTTCTGTTCGGGATTGCGCTGTGCCTGGTCGGGGACCGAGCGAAGCCGCTGGTCGCGATATTGGATCAGGTCGCGAAGGGGCTGTTCGCGATGGTCCGCGTGATCATGTACTTCGCCCCGATCGGCGCCGGCGCCGCAATCGCGTTCACTGTCGGCAAGTTCGGCGTCAAGACGCTGCTCGACCTCGGCGAGTTCGTGTTTGCGGTCTTCGCGGTCTGCGTCGGGTTTATCGTGGTGGTTTTCGGATTCCTGCTCAGGCTGTGCGGCTTCCGCCTGATGCATGTCCTCAACTACTTCAAGGAGGAAATTCTGTTCGTGTTCGCCGCGACTTCGTCCGAGGCGATGATGCCGCGCTGCATGGAAAAGCTCGAGCAGCTGGGCTGCTCGAAGGAGGTGGTCGGCCTGGTCATGCCGGCGGGGTTCTCGTTCAACATGGATTGCGCCGCGATCTACATGGCGATGGCGGTCCTGTTCATTGCCCATGCCACCAATATTGATCTGTCGATGTCGCAGCAGCTCGTCATGCTCTTCGTGATGCTGTTCACGTCGAAAGGCGTCGTCGGCGTCACCGGCGGCGGCTTTGTGGCGCTCGCCGCGACCATGCCGGCGGTCGGTATCCTGCCGATCGGCGGCCTCACGCTGCTGCTCGGTGTCGACCGCTTCATGTCGGAGATTCGCGCAGCCGGGAATCTCACCAGCAATATCGTGGCGACGCTGGTGGTGGCGCGGTGGACGGGCGCTGTCGATCTCGCCCAGGCGCGGCGGATGATCGGCGGGCGCAAGGCCCGGCGGGCGCCGCTCGCTGGCAGTGTTCCGCCGGATGCCATTCCACAGCCCGCGGAGTGAGGTGAGCGTCGTCGAGAAATACGATGCCCGAACAGTCGGCTCTGAGATGATGCTGTAGGGGCGACCCTTGTGGTCGCCCCTTTGCAGGGAAGAGGGCGACCACAAGGGTCGCCCCTACACGTCGCCGGGTCATGAAGGACGCCAAACTTGTCACAAGCATCAGCCATCTTTCACGCGAGTGATGGAGCCGCATACGAGGTGTGGCTCGGCCGCTGGGCGAATCGGCTCGCCAAGGCTTTCCTGGAGTTCGTGAGGTTTCCCGAAACCGGCGAGCTGCTCGACGTGGGCTGCGGCACCGGCGCGCTCACCTTTGCAATGGCGGAGCGATGGCCGGCGCGTGGCGTGATCGGCGCCGACCTTGCCCCGCCTTTCATCGCCTACGCACAATCGCGCCGCAGCGGCGACCGGCCGACCTTCGAAGTGGGCGATGCCTGCGCCCTCAAATATCAGGATGGCCGGTTCGCCGGCGTGACCGCGCACCTGCTGTTCCTCTTCATTCCGAAGCCGCAAATCGCTCTGCGTGAGATGCGCCGCGTCACGCGCCCCGGCGGAACGGTCGCTGCGGTGGTATGGGATTCGCGCGGCGGCCTCGTGTTTCAGCGCATGCTGTGGGACACGGCTGTTGCAATAGACCCCGATGCGCGCGCGGTCCGCGACAGCCTGTTCGCCAATCCGGTTGCAATTCCAGGCGGGCTTGCTGGATTTTTCCGCGAGGCGGGGCTGGTGGATGTCGAGGAGCAGTCGCTCACGATCCGGATGGATTACGCGAATTTCGAGGACTACTGGCAGCCTTTCCTGGGCGGTCAGGGGCCGGTCGGCACCTATTTTGCCAATCTTTCCCCCGCCCTGAAGGCGCGGATCAAGGAGGCGGTTCGCGATGCATATTGTTCGGGCGCGCCGGACGGACCGCGCTCGTTGACCGCGTCCGCATGGGCGGTGCAGGGAAAGGCCCCGTAGCCCTTTACACCACAGCGTCCCAGGGACGCGACAACCGCATGGCGCCGTTGATGATGCCGACCATCGAGTAGGTTTGCGGAAAATTGCCCCAGGGCTCGCCGCTCAACGGATCGGTATCCTCCGACATCAAGCCGAGATGATTGCGAACCCGGAGCAGTTCTTCGAATCTCTCCCGGGCCTGCTCGCGGCGGCCGATCCGTGCCAACGCGTCGAGGCGCCAGAAGGCACAGATGTTGAAGGCCGTCTCCGGCATGCCGAAATCGTCGGCCTCTTCATAACGCAACAGGTGAGGGCCCGCTCCGAGGACCTCTTCGATTCTCTCAACGGTCGCCACAAATCGTGGATCGCGAGGCTCCAGGAACCCCACCTCGCCCATCAGCAAAGCGCTCGCATCGAGGTGAGTGCCATCGAAGCTCTCGACGAACGCCTGGCGCTTCTCAGACCATGCCCGCGCCAAAATGGTATCGCGAATGGTGCTAGCGCGTTCGGCCCAATATGCGGCCCGTTGTGGCAGCTGGAGGCGGGTTGCGATCTTGGCAAGGCGGTCGCACGCCGCCCAGCACATCACGCTGGATGAGGTGTGAACGCGCGCCCGCGAGCGGAGCTCCCAAATGCCGGCATCCGGTTTGTCATGCAGATAGAAGGCGCGCTCGCCGAGGATCTCCAGCCGGGAAAAATCGGCGGGCCCCGCCGTCATAAATAGGCGCCTATCGAAGAACACGGGCGCCGCTCCGAGCACGAGATTGCCGTAGGTGTCGTTCTGAAAATGCTCGTGGGCCTGATTGCCCACGCGCACCGGCCCCATGTCGCGATAGCCCGGGAGATTGTGGATCGTGCGTTCGACCAGGCGCCGCTCGAGGGCGATGCCGTACACGGGCTGAATGTGGCCGGCCAGCGCGTCGTCGACGATGTTCATAATCCAGCGGAAATAGTTCTCCATCGTCCTGACAGCGGCCAGGCTGTTGAGCGCGCGTATGACAAAGAACGCGTCGCGCACCCAGCAATAACGGTAATCCCAGTTGCGGGCGCTGTTGGGTGCCTCCGGAATGCTGGTCGTCATAGCGGCTACGATGGCGCCGGTCGGCTCGTAGCTGCACACCTTGAGCGTGATGGCGGCGCGGATCACCGCGTCTTGCCATTCCGGCGGCAGCGCCAGCCGGTGGATCCAGCCGCGCCAGTAGTTCGCCGTGTTCTCGCCAAATGCATGGGCGGCTTCGGCAGGGCCTTCGGCGAGCGTCTCGTCCGGCCCCAGGATCAGGTGGATGGGCTCGGTCACCTTAAAGGCAGTCTCCTCGAGGACGTAGTCGATGGGGGCGTCCGTCGTCAGGCGCAGTGTCATCTTGTCCCCGACATAGCGCACGTGATTGGAGCCATAGGTGATGGAAGGGGCGCGCCCCCCGTAGTCGAAGCGCGGCCGAATCCGGATGCGCACGCGCGGGTTTCCGTCGATCGGCACGATTCGGCGCACCAACATTTGCGGCCGGAAGACGCGGTCGCGAATGTAGAACCGGGGGCAGAAATCGGTGATCTCGATGGCCCCGCCGTCGGCCCGCAAAGTCGTCCTCAGGACGGCGGTATTCTCCAGATAGGCCTGACTGGCGCCGGTCTGGTTTTCCATCTCGATGGAAAAGACGCCGTCGCCCGGGGCCGCCTCAGGAGCGCCGAGGAGGGCATGGAACACAGGGTCGCCGTCAAAGCGAGGCAAGCAGCACCAGACGATTTGCGCCCGCCGATCGATCAACGCGCTGACGGAACAGTTGCCGATGAGGCCAAGGTCGAGGTTCCGCAATGTTGCCGTCACCCTTCAAGTTGCGCCGGTAGGTGCCGCAGCCATTCGAGGAACTCCTCCGTTCCGGACGCCCGATAGGTGGCGTGCGTGGCGCCGGGGCCGACCTTGATTGAAATGCCGTCCCTGGCGTTGACCAGGACGAATGCATCCTCGTCCGTCGCGTCGTCCCCGGCGAACACCGCCCGCCGACCCGCGAACGGCTTCTCCTTGAGGAAATCCGCGACGGCGGCCCCCTTGTTAGCGCCGGTCGCCTTCACCTCGATAACCATTTTCCCGCGCATGATCTCGGTTTGCCGAAGTTCTCCGACGGCGTTCTCCAGGGCCTCGATGCTTTCCTGCTCGAGCTCGGGATGGGCGCGATAATGGAGCGCAAGCGCGCCGTATTTGCGCTCCACCAGCAGGCCTGGGTGCTTTGCCAGCAGCGGAGACACCGCACGTTCGATCGCGGCCGGAAGCCGGGGATCGATCTTGGATGCAAACGTATTCCCCTGCGCGTCCCGTCGCATCAGGCCATGCACGCCGGCAACCGACAGGCGCAATGGCGCAAGGAATCGATCGACCGCCGCAATATCGCGACCCGTCACGATGGCGAGCGCGCCGTCAAGCAGCTCGTTGAGGTCGGACAGCGCCTGCCGCGTCTCCGGATCCAACCGTACGTCGTCCGGACGATTGGCGATGGCGACAAGGGTGCCATCGAAATCCAGAAACAATGCGAGCTGATTGCGATCACGAAGGTCCGGCAGGGTCATTGCAGAAAGCGTGAAATCCGTTCTATGCGAGACTTCTGATTGGTTAATTCGGCGACGGTGCGACCGCGCGGCACGACGTTTAGACTAGGCGGGCCGCAGGTCAATGATGCCGTGCGCAGACCATCAATGCGACGTAATTTTAGCATGGTCCCCGGAACGTGGCGGCTGTTCACGAGCACCTTTGCCCGGCAACGTTATTTCTCTGCGGAACCGTCTTGCGAGCTTCGGCCACCAAGATGTGGGACGGTCAGATAGAGCTATGGTGACCGAGGCAGGACGCCCCTATGACATAAAGCCGGTCCACCGCATCGGCAAGCGTGATATCACAACTTACCTGATGCCGCACTTGCCTAGCCGGTTTTGCTGCCTTAAGTACGCGACGCGGCAGGGGGAGTGTCCCGAGCGGCAAAGGGGGCGGACTGTAAATCCGCTGGCTTAGCCTTCGTAGGTTCGAGTCCTACCTCCCCCACCATCAGGGATCCGTAATCAGGCCATCAGGAGGATCGAACGCATCCGGTTGACTCCGGATGTCTGATTCCCGATTACTGATCCCTGATGCGGGTGTAGCTCAATGGTAGAGCAACAGCCTTCCAAGCTGATGACGAGGGTTCGATTCCCTTCACCCGCTCCAATGTTTTCAACCACTTAGGTTTAGGTTCGAATCGGGTGCGGAGTTTAGACTTTGCCCCCCGTTGCCCTTGCACCCATCTTGCGCCGACCGTGCAACCAAGCAACGTCGCTGTTGTGGGCGAAATCGTGGGCGAGCGCCGCCTCTCGGTATGGCGAGCCGATCCGCGAGTGGAACTGCACTGCGTCGGACAGCCTCTCTGTACCGGAGAGGTATTGGAGCACGAGCCGCTCAGTGCGCTGCGACACCGTGCCGATAGCATCCTGGACCAGCCGCACGCCTCGCCTTCGGTCCGCTACTAATGGCGTGGTGCTGGGGGCAGCACACGGGATGCCCATTCGGTCGTTCGGATGTAAACCTGGAAGGCCGTCCCGACAGATCGCGGCGGATATCGCCGAACAACGGGCCGATCTCAACTAGCGTTGCCGCGCCGTGTTCGAAAGGCTGATTCTCCCCTTTCGGGCACTGTCATAATGACTATTCACAGCCTTCTTCCGGAAACCGTATTTCATAACTGAATATTGACACATTTCGCGAATCGGCACATCAGTCCACAGTTGCAGCGCCTCGTTGCCGATCTCTTGATCGCGAAGGCAAGAGCGCGCCAGCAACGCGAGATTAGCGAAAGGAGATGTATTGTGAAGATTGCAATCGCTCTGTCTGCTTTGTTGGTACTGTCAGGCATAGGACTTTCCGGATGCTTGAGCGTCGAGCCTGGGGCATACGCTTCATCGCAGCAGTCGCCCGCTTCCGCGCGCGGGAACGGATATCAAAACCCACCAGCATCCTATTACGATAGCATGGAAGGACGAGCTGGAGGCACGCCATACAGCCAGTAACGGAGTTCTCTCCCTCCGAAGCAACGGGCTCTCGTAGGTTCAACAAATCGATGAACCTGAGTCATTTGACTCGGGTTCATTTTTGATCTCGCCCCTCTATTTGATTCGCCGCGCCGGGGTCGCAGCACTTATGGAGCGACGTTCATCTCAACGTTGAGCCGCGTGGTCAAAGGGGCGCGGCCTGGCGGCGTATACTGAAAACCCACCTCGAATCGATCGAGACCAACAAATCCCGAATTCGGCACATAGGCGAGATAGCGCCGATTTCCCTCTCTGGCGGATGACCCGAGAATGCCATGTGACGGCCGTACAGTCGTCCGCACCCCCTCGATTTCCGCGCCCAGCCGACCTAACACGATCTGACAGGGCTGTCCGGCGTGGGTGCGTCCCCGCGTATAGGTGACCCCATTTGGCACCCAACCAGAGCGGCCGATGAGGCACCCGACATCGGCCATGGCGAAATGGCAGGGCAAGAGCAAAGTGGCGGCAAGTCCAGCCGATATTGTTCGCATTGTAACACCTCAAAACTTTTCGGCATCTCGTATGACCGCGGCCCGGCCACACGCCTAAGCAAAGATCGACTTTACGAACCGTCCGAGCCGCCAGCAAAATCCGGCATGAGGTCGATGGAAGATATTTGACTGGAAGTGCGACTCGCAGGACCGCGTTCAATCGAAAAATCAGGTACGCCCGCTCATCGTAGTGAAAGGCGGACCTTCGGGTCGCAAGCACTTCAGCGAGAGTTTTTGCGAGTCAAAAATTTGGAGAAGAAACCGATTCCGAATAGCAACTGAGTCAAAAGCATCATGGTGATGTTGCGGACTTCTGGTATGTCGCGATTTGTTGGTCAGGCGTAAGCGAAGAGTCCAGCGCAAGCACCGTGCACACCGCGGCCGTTGCAACGGCGATAGCGGCCCAAAACGCACAGGTCCTTCGCAGCCAGAGATCGTAGATCTTCCGATCCTCTGCATTTAATTCGGAGTATAAGCGCGGCATAGTCATGATTAGCCCTTCCCGAGATAGCCTTGCGAGGTCGGTACGTTAGTGTCCCGCCTGCCGCAATGGTTCATTCGGCCCCATTCACGATTTCCCAATCCAGGCTGACTTGCCAAACAACCGTGAATTTATCCAGAATGCGCCGGGGAAAAAATTCTCGGACGGCCTCGGCGTGCTGCGGCCGCGAATCGGGCGTTGCCAGGACGCTCGGCGCGAAGGCGTCGCCGGCCAATCAAGGCATCCGCGGGTGGCGCGTCGTGCCTGATTGACGATGCCGCACAATCAGCGCACCATCTGGCCGTCCGGCAATAAAAATGACAATGTTGCGATGTAGCCGCGGTTGGAGCGCGGGCTATGTGATGAGGGGCTGGGTACGATCTTCAGTGATTGGATCTGAGCGGCTTTCCCGATATGGAATTGCTTTGTCCGCGGTCGGCCACGTGGCTTTGCTGCTGGGCCTGACCTATCTCGGCGCGAGCGCCGTGCAGCCCATTGCGCCAGACGCGATGATTGTCGAAATTGTTCCGCCGAGCGAGGCGCCGACGAGCCCCGCCCCGGTGGACAGCGAGATGAACTTTGATGGCACGCATTTGGAATCGACGTCGACGGGTTCGGAAGTGTCGTCCGATTCCGATAAGGGAAGTGCCCGCACCGGTCGGCCGGAGCCTAAACCGGCCTTGCCATCGCTGAAACAGGCACAGGTCAATCTGGAAGAGAAACGCAAGGGCAGCGCCCAGGCCGCACGGCCGGCCGCGCGACCGGAAGAGCCCGAGACGCAACCTCAGGCCGACGAGCCGCTGCTTCTTCCGATCACGCCCGCACGCGAACCGCAGGAGCGCACGGAGGCAGCGGACCAGCCGAAGGCCGGTGAAATGTTTGCGATGCCGCTTGCGCTCCCGAACGGACGGATTGGCGGCGGCCTCGATGCTCCGTCG
>Ga0070734_10001591_pt1 | contig 32172 bp, 31 predicted proteins | sample Coa_R1_8_FD_66444 | JGI IMG/M metagenome (GOLD analysis project Ga0070734, IMG submission 66444) | Surface soil microbial communities from Centralia Pennsylvania, which are recovering from an underground coalmine fire - Coalmine... | ecosystem: Environmental > Terrestrial > Soil > Unclassified ... | reverse complement strand
CTTAAAGTTTTGTATGTATGTTTCAAAAGCAGCGGCTTTACCTGTACTTACATTATAGCGTTTTATAAAAGCGGTTATTCATTATTGTTAGTGTTGTTATTCAATGCAGCAAATTGTTCCAGCGTTTTTACACTACGCACCTGCACTTCAATTTTGGGTCTCACAAAAAGGACCCCCGTTACTACAACTGTGTCACCTGCATTCAAACCGCTTGTTATCTCCACATTATTAGCTTTGCGCACACCGGTTTTCACATTCACGAACGAAGCTTTGCCATTCTTTACAACAATAATCTGATTATTTTTATCATCCGGGATAATAGAATTGGTCGGGATCATGATTGCTTTCTTGTCAACTCCCGCATTCACATGCACCTTCACAAATCCGCCGGGGTTGGCTTTTGCATTTTGAAGAACTGCACGCACTATTATGTTTCGGGAAGCTTGGTTGATCTGTGGCTCCACTGCAATGATTTCTGCTTTGCTTCTTGTGTTTCCTGTAGCATCGGTTTCAACATCCACAAAAGCACCTTTTTTGATTATCGGGTTGTATGTTTCCGGCAATGTGAAATCAATTTTTATTTTATCTAACTGCTGTAATGTTGCGATCAAAGTAGTGGGAGAAACATAAGCACCGAGACTCACCTGCCTCAGACCAATAATTCCGTTGAAAGGGGCTTTCAGAACGGTCTTTTCAAGCAGCGCCTGGTTATAATCAATGTCTGCTTTGAAACCATTCACTGCATTAAGCGCAGCATCATAATCACTTTGATTGACACCGTTCACTGCAAGCAATTGCTTGTAACGGTCTTCGGTTTTTTGTGCAAGGTCAAGCTGCACTTTACTTTTCTCGACCTGTGCTTTCAGGTCAGCATCATTCACTCGGGCAATGATAGTTCCGGCAGTAACATATTTGCCTTCCGGAACATCCAGAAAAATGAGCCTGCCACTGGCTTCAGGATGAAGCTCAACATACTCATTGGCAACAACAGTTCCGTTTGCCTGAATTTCATTACTAATACTTTGATTGGAAGCAACCAGCACATCAACAATCGGAGGTGGCGCTGCTTTAGGGGCATTGTTGGGGTCTACTTTACTTTTGCACGCAACTAAAAAAAAACCAATAAAAAGAATTGCCCATGTGTAGTGTAAACGTCCAGATAGCATTATTAGGAGTTTATATTAAAACTAAGTTTCAAATATAAAGAGAATTAACTGTGAGCAAATTTTTAAATAAGCTCTATTTGATGAATGGGAAATGAGCCAATTAAACCGATGAATTGTTAATGTAACAGGGTGATTTATTGTTTAAACAAGGTTTTTAATATAACCGATTGAACAAAACCTTTAACTTTCAAGATGGAAAGACTTTTATGGAATGTTATTGCAAAAGTCAGAGAATCGAAGGATGCTTATACTTTAATATTGCAAAATAAGTCAGGCATTCCTATACCTTACCAAGCAGGGCAATTCCTCACTCTTATTTTTGAGCATAGAAATGATGAAATACGGCGCTCCTACTCTATTTCCGCTACACCGGATGTTGATGAGCATATTTCTATCTGCGTGAAGCGAACACCTAATGGCGAAATCTCGAGACATTTAACAGACCATGTGAAGGTGGGTGATATGCTGACATCCATTTATCCCGCGGGAAGATTTGTCATCGACTCAAAGCCGGATTTGGGAAAACAATATTTTCTGATTGCCGCAGGAAGTGGCATTGTTCCTATCTTTTCTTTGATAAAAAAAATATTGAAAGAAGAACCTTCGAACAAAATGGTTCTTGTTTATCAAAATCATCATGAAGATGATATTATATTTAAACGACAGCTTGAAGCGATCGAACAAAGAAATTCATCTCGCTTTAAATGGATAAATTTTTTGAGCAAGCCGGAACAAAAAGAGCATCATCCGCAAAAGCTGAATAATTTTTTATTAGAAAAAATAGTTGAAGAAAATATTAGTAAAGAAAAAAAGGCTTTTTTCTATCTCTGTGGTCCATTGTCTTTTATGCGCATGGCGCAGTTCACATTAAAATGGATGGGCTTTGATGATGAGCATATTAAGAAAGAAAACTTCACCATTGATTTTATCCCACCCCCTCCTTTGATTGCTGATTCGTCGCCCAAAAAAATAACCATTCATTACAATAAAGAAGTTTTCGAAATCAATGCGGCTTATCCTGTAAGCATTTTACAGGCAGCACTTGACAAAAACATTCAGCTTCCTTATAGCTGCCGTTCGGGAAGATGCGCAAGCTGTGTAGCGAAATGCGTTCAGGGGAAAATAATAATGAGCAATAATGAAGTGCTTACTGATAATGATTTAAAAAACGGATTGGTGCTGACATGTGTTGGTTATGCAGAAACGGACGTTGAATTGGAATGTTGATATTGAATGGTCAATAGTGAGTAGTCAATAATGAATTAGTGAATCCAGGATCTTTATAATTGAAGTTTTGAATTCACCACTCACTATTCACTATTGACCATTCACTTGTTAATTGTAATTTTTTTCTTTCATGAAGTTATATGGGTCTATAGAAAAATAGCTGTCAGTTTTTTCAGGGAACTCGCTCAATTCAAGTTCGATAAATGCATCAGCTTCTTTTATCTGCCACAAATAAATTTTATGCTCAGCATCCGGCTGCTTGCAGATCTCAGGAAGGAGGTCTGGCAACAAGCCGCTCCAGCAAGCTTCTTCGAGTTGTTCTCTTTCTGTAAAATTATTTTTCTTTGAAGAGCTGTCCTTCTCAATAAACTGCCTTGATGAAAAACTGGTTCCCGTGAGTATCAATATTTCCTGTTGTGTAGATGTTTTTGCCATATAGTAAGATTTAGGTCTTACTAATAAGACGCAGAGAAATATAAAAAGCGACAAAAAAGGAAATAAAAATTGTGTTAAATGCTATCGTCAGACGCGCAAAAAGACTTTCTTCAAATACATGAAATATAAAAACAGCCATTTCAGCGCAACAAAAGTGCATGCCATTACTACTATATTGAAAGGATCGCCCACCAATTGCCCAAGCCATTGAAAGAAGGCATTGTTAGAATATTCCCAATTAATAAAACGTTCAGACATATAAATCAGAATCGAGTTCATTCCGATCACTCTGAAAAAGAAGGCCCATTTCTGATATCCGCGAACATCAATGATGTAATAAAAGATTCCTAACAAAAGCAAGCTCCATCCGCCAACGTTCAGTACAAAAGAACTCGTCCATAAATTTTTGTTGATCGGAAAATCCAGATTCCATAAATGAGCTAATAAAATAAAAACAATTCCGGTAATCAAAAGACACAAAACTTTTTTCGTTTGTGTCATCGGATTTGTTTTCAAAAAACTACCGGTCATTATCCCGAGCAAACCGGTCCCTATTGCAGGTATTGTCGACATCAATCCTTCAGGGTCATGAATGCCAAGATATAATCTTCCCGGGAGGATCATCCTGTCGATATAAGAAGCAAAATTTCCCTGCATGGTGAGATCACCTTTAGGAAAACCTGGAGCTGAAGTGAATTTTAACAGTAACCAATAACCGATAATCAAAACAAAGAACCAGATAACCTGGCCAAGTTGCTTCGTGTAGAGATAAATGATATTCGCAAACATATAAGCAAGCCCAATCCTTCCAAGCACGCTGCCGAAACGGATTTCAGAAAGCGGATGAATGCGAAGCCCATTGTTATAAATAATACCTAACAGCACAAGTATTAATCCACGCCTGATCACGCGCAGCAGTAATTTATTTTTTGGAACGCCTTTTTCCAATTCTTTTCCGACTGAATAAGGAGTCGCAGCTCCGGCGATGAAAAGAAAAAGTGGAAATATCAGATCATAAAAATGAAAACCGTTCCAGTCAGGATGCGTGAGTTCATTGGCAATTGCTCCCCAAAAAGGCGATCCGGTTGATTTTGAAAGTGAATGAAAAATATCTTCTGCACCCATTATCCAGAACATGTCGAAACCTCTGAGCGCATCTAATGAATAAAGACGTTGCGATGTAGAAACCTGAGCCATGATGATTGTTTTAGAAAAGAGAAGCGGTGAAAAAACTTTGTCACAAGAAAGGCTATCTGAACTATCGGAAAATAAATATAAGCAATCAAAAATATTTACAACAAAATATTATTTCAGATCATCGCTTGTGAAAGCTAAAGGCATCAACGAAGAAGAACTATCAATAATATAAATTTTTCCGTTCATGCCGCCGAGAATTAGCCTGATCGCTGAATGCTGGCGATGCTCATATTCCTGCAAAGACTGACGGCAAATGCCGCAGGGGGAAATGGGACGATTGCTTTCGCCATTTTCATTGTCATAAGTAATCGCGATTGATTCAATCGCTACTCCCAGATATTGCGATGATGCTGATGATAATAACACTCTTTCAGCACAAATACCGGCAGGGTAAGAAGCGTTTTCCTGATTAGTGCCGGTAATTATTTCACCATTTGATAATCTTCCAACTGCGGCTACACGAAACCGTGAATATGGAGCATAAGAATTTTTAGTTTCTTTTCTTGCTTGATTCAAGAGCACCCCGTCTTCTTTCGGGAGCTCTTCTATTGAATCAAAAACTTTATAAGAAAATTTATATTCTTCTTTGTTCATGAAATAAATGTAATAAAAAATCCTTCTGAAAAACCAGAAGGATTTCTATCAGTCACATATTTGCAAATCTTCACATTTGCTGATTATTTTATTTTATTGAACATCCTGCTCCATCTGATCCCTTTGTCCCAGCTCATCCATATTAATGATGCCTGCCCTACGACATGATCTTCAGGAACGAAGCCCCAGTAACGGGAATCCTGCGAACCGTGGCGGTTATCTCCCATCATCCAGAAATAATCCATTTTGAAAGTATATTGATTTGTTTGCTGATCATTGATAAAAAATTTCCCGTCCTTCTTTTCCAATTTATTTTTTTCATAAGTCCTGATCGCTCTTTCATAAACAGGAAAGTTCTGGTCTGTAAGTGTCAACGTTGCTCCTTTTTTTGGAATCCAAATCGGACCGAATTCATCAACCGTCCAACGATGTAAGTTATCCCAGGGAAATACTTTGCCTGTCACCAAAGATGTATCCATTTCCGCAACTATGCTTTTTGCCAGTCCGCTTTTCAGCATTTTATCTTTTGCCCTTGAAGTAAGCAATATCCTGAATTTATTATTGCCTGAACCTCCTTGCTGGAATTCATCTGTGTTATTGATATCAATATCGTACTCTTCTTTCATCACAGTCTCATCTAACTGCTGACCTCCGGTTTCTACATAATAATAAGTTTCGGATTTAGGAGGCAATGCTGTTGCCTGACCATTGATATAAACTATCTGATCTTTGATCTGCAAAGTATCACCGGCAATAGCAATACATCTTTTAATATAATTCTCCTGCTTATCAACCGGCCTCATGATCAATGGATAATCATCCGGATCGTTCATCACCACTTGCCTGCCGATATCAATATTGCCATTGCCAAGCCTCCGGCAAACATCATAATATGGATCTGCAGATTGAAATTCATCTTTATTAATAACTGTATCACCGGCAGGGAAATTAAATACCACCACATCATTTCTTTTAACCGGAGATGGGAACCAACGCGTATAAGGAATTTTAATCCACTCCACATAAGATTTGGCATTCACAAAAGGCAATGTATGGTGAACAAAAGGAACAGCTAAAGGTGTGTTAGGAATGCGCGGTCCATAACTAAACTTGCTCACGAATAAAAAATCGTTGATGAGCAAAGTTTTTTCCATGGAGCCTGTCGGGATAGTGTAAGCTTCGAAAACAAATGTGCGGATAATAGTTGCAGCAACAATAGCAAACACTGCAGCATCGATCCATTCACGGGCAGAGGATTTCTTATGTTTTTTCGCAGCTTCAACACCAATAAATTTGTCTTTTTTATTATATCCGATGTAAGCAAAGTATAGGCCAATTGAAAAAACAGTCAGCGCATGTTGATAAAACCTGAACTTCCCGAAAGTTTTTACAAACTCGATAAGAATGCCAATGGTAATAAACCATCCGATAATAGGAATAAACTGAAGAAAAAACCAAAACATAGGCCGCTGCGCAATTTCCAGCATTACCCAAATATTATAGTAAGGGATAAACGCTTTCCAGCCGGGAATGCCTGCTTTGCGGAACATTCCATATAACCCGATTGCAGGCAATAAATTAAGTCCTAAAGCTATCAGCACTAAGTACAAAACATCTGTAGAATTCATTATCGATTTTTTAAGCAGCGCAAAAATACCATAATAATCGTCGAACCAAAATATTAGCTATGAAAGTTTTGATAAAACAGTTGGCAGTCCGCAGTTTTCAGTCGGCAGTTAGCTACTCAACTTACTACTTATAAAATTTTATGGAATTTCGGCGGTTATACTTACAACTTTTTCGGCAGTACATAACTTTCCACATCATCTTTCGTGATTGTTTTTCCAGAAAGGATGATGAGGCGTTCAACCACATTTCTAAGTTCGCGGATGTTTCCTGTCCAATTGTGATATTGCAGTGCTTTGATAGCATCATCATCAATTGCTTTCTTTGCGATGCCATAATCAATGCAGATATCGCTCAGAAATTTATCGACAAGCAGCGGGATGTCATCTTTTCTTTCATTCAGAGATGGGATATGAATGATGATAACGCTGAGCCGATGATATAAGTCTAGGCGGAACATTTTTTCTTCTACCTCTTTGAGCAATTCTTTATTAGTCGCGGCAATCACACGAACATCAACACTAATATCTTTGTCGCCACCAACGCGTGTTATCTTCCCTTCCTGCAAGGCACGAAGTACTTTCGCTTGTGCATTCAGGCTCATATCTCCTATCTCATCCAAAAATAATGTTCCGCCATTCGCCTGCTCAAATTTCCCGATGCGCTGTTTCAACGCAGAAGTGAAAGAACCTTTTTCATGACCGAACAATTCGCTTTCAATAAGCTCGCCGGGAATAGCTGCACAATTCACTTCAACCAAAGGCCCGCTGGCACGAGCACTTTTTTCATGCACCCAACGTGCCACCAATTCCTTTCCAACGCCATTTTCTCCGGTCACTAAAATGCGGGCATCTGTAGGTGCTACTTTATCAATTGTTTCTTTTATTTTCTGGATTGGAATAGAAGCTCCAACCATTTCCTGCACTTTGCTTATCCTTCTTTTCAGCACTTTTGTTTCTGTAACAAGGCTCGTCTTATCCATCGCATTGCGAATGGTAATAAGAAGCCTGTTCAGGTCTGGCGGTTTCGAAATAAAATCATAAGCCCCTTTCTTCACAGCCTCAACAGCAGTGTCAATATTACCGTGGCCCGAAATCATGATAATAGGAATATCTGCATTGCTTTCTTTTGCTTTTTCTAAAAACTCAATGCCATCAATCTTTGGCATTTTAATATCACAAAGGATCACATCATATTCTTTGTCCTTAAATTTTTTCAGTCCCTCTTCGCCATCGCCGGCTTCATCAATTTTGTATCCTTCGTAAGAAAGGATTTCACCCAATGTTTTGCGGATTGCTTTTTCATCATCAATGATCAGAATGTTGGACATGCGTTTTAACAATCTTTTGTTATGGAAAAAATATTCAACAGAATCTAACTCCTATTTCCCCTCAAAAATAACAATATGAAACCGAACCTGCGCATGACAATTATTTTGTCGATTTTTTGTGCCCTTTCGAAGCCATTATTTTCACAGACAAATCCTTATGCGTCTATCTGCAATATTCCGTTGCCTGAAGACTATTCAAGAGTCGAAACAGATAAAAATTCATTTGCCGAATGGCTGAGAAATTTATCGCTCAAAAAAAGCAAAACAGTTTATTTGTACAATGGCGTTCCGAAAAAAAATCAGTCAGCACAATTTGCAGTGATTGATATTTCAGTTGGAAACAAAGACCTGCAGCAATGCGCTGATGCTGTAATGAGATTAGGGGCAGAATATTTGTATGCTCAAAAAAGATTTGATGAAATTATTTTTCAGGATAACAATCATCATGCTTATAAATTGGGTTCGATTACTGACAGAAAACATTTTGATAATTATCTCGACAATGTGTTTGCTATGTGCGGCACGTTATCACTTGAAAAGCAACTGAAAAAAATAAAAGCCATCAATGAACTTCAGCCCGGTGACGTTCTTATTCAAGGCGGTTCTCCGGGTCACGCGATGATGGTAGTCGATGTTGCCGTGAACAATTCAGGGAAAAAGATTTTCTTATTAGCCCAAAGCTATATGCCAGCTCAGGATATTCATATTGTCATTAATCCGGTGAATAAAAAACTAAGCCCTTGGTTTGAATTGAGTGACGAAACAATTTATACGCCCGAATGGGTTTTTGGCAAAGGGCATTTTAGGACTTGGTGAGATAGTGAATGGTCAATGGTGAATAGTCAATATTATTTGTTTTATTACGAGAACTACACAAAAGTGTCGCAGGCAAAAAGCCAAAATCGCAATAATCCTAAGTAATTTTCCGTTGTAAATAAAAGTTTTGACAAGTATTTTGTACTCAATACCCTTATTAATCGTCAATATCCCAACATGAAAACAAATCCTGAACTTAAGTTCAACTCCTCCAGCAAAGTATTTTTAAAGCTCACGATTTTTGGCTGTTTCCTTCTTGGCTTCGTTTATTCTTTTTTGCTGCTTTTCAACTCTGTTCTGAAAGCCATGCATTGAAATTTTCCTGAAGATTTTATTCAGCGCTGATTTGCGATAGAAATTATCACAATGAACAAATTATTTTGCTGTTTCTATTTCAAGAACAGTATCAATAGTGTTCAAATCAATCCCTTTCAAATCAATCATCAAATAGTTATCAGGAAGCATTTGAAACTTCAATATTTTATTATTCGCGAATTCTTTCACCGATTTTATTTTATACGGCACTTTAATAAAAAATTTGTCTCCGTCGTATTTAAAAATGTGCAGGTAAACTTTATTATCTTTTTCAGTTACAGCTCCCCATGGCTGAGGCTTGATGAATCCGGCACGGGTTCCATAAATGGTTGTTCCGTATGTCTTCATCCAATCACCCATCGCGTTTAATCTTTCGATAAAATCCGGTTGTATATCTCCGTTAGGGAGCGGCCCGATGTTCAATAAAAGGTTAGCACCGAGCGCAGCATCTTTCACGAGCAAATGAATTAAATCAGGAGCAGATTTATAATTTCTGTCAGTGATATTAAAGCCCCATGAATCGTTCATCGTGATGCATGATTCCAACGGCATTTTTGAAGATATTTCCTGAAAGCTGAGACCAGATTTGTTTTCACCCGGCAAATCCTGTTCAAACATTTGAAAATCTTCTCCCGGAAACGGCGTCATGTGATGATTGTTGCCAATCAAACATTGCGGTTGCAATTTGTGAATGAGCGCATAAATTTCATCCAGTTTCCAGTCAATGCGCGAACTTCTATCAGAAGAACCTTCCGGTGCAGTTTGGTCCCAATAACCATCAAACCACACGCCGCCAATTTCTCCATAATTAGTGAGCAATTCCGTCAATTGATTTTTCATGAACTGCAGATAGCTTGCATAATCGCCCTTGCCCTTTCTGCCAGATTGCTGTCCCGTTCTACCTGTTTCATGCGGATAATCTTCGCGATACCAATCTAACAGTGAATAATACACGAACAATTTTACTCCTTGCTTGTGGCATTCATCCGCAATCAATTTCACTGCATCTTTCCCCCAATGCGTATTCGTGATTTTCCAGTCAGAAAATTTAGTATCAAAATCGCTGAAGCCATCATGATGGCGCGTTATCAAAGTGATGTATTGCATGCCTGCATTTTTTGCAGCGCTCACCCATTTATGTGCATCGAAATCAACCGGATTAAAAATCTGCAATAATCTTTTGTATTCATTCACCTGAATATTCCTGTTGTTCATCACCCATTCGCCATCGCCTGGAACACTGAATGCGCCCCAATGAATGAACATGCCGAATCGTGCACTATCGAACCATTTGCGTGCATCAAGATTTTTTTGGCTTGGCTGATAATTGGATTGAGAAAAAAGCTCGCAACTGATAAAAGCAATGAATGCGAGGGGAAATAATTTTTTCATGAAAGAAATTTAAGAGCGATTAAGATAGGCATAAAACAGAAATAATAAATAAAAAATCCCGAAGCCAGGCTTCAGGATTATCATGTATAGACTGCGGACTAAAACGCTATTTTTTAAGATACATCACTTCCTTCACCAGCTTCACTGTTCTTGCCACATCAGGCAATGCAAGTGAAACAAGATTTGGTGCGTAGTGCAAAGGCGCGTCTGCAGAGGTAATGCGGCGGATAGGTGCATCCAGATAATCGAATCCTTCTTTTTGTATGTTGTATGTAATTTCAGAAGACACAGAAGCGAATGGCCATTGCTCTTCCACAATCACCAATCGGTTTGTTTTTTTCACGCTTTCTAAAATCGTGTGCCAGTCGAGCGGGCGGATCGTGCGCAAATCAATTACCTCAGCACTTACTCCTTCTTTCTCTAATTCTGCCGCTGCACCTAATGCCACTTTCATCATTTTATTATAAGAAACAATCGTCACATCTTTTCCTTGCTTCTTAATATCTGCTTTGCCGATTTCAATGTAATATTCTTCTTCAGGAACATCGCTTTTTTCTCCGTACATCACTTCGCTTTCCATAAAAATCACAGGGTCTTCTTCATAACGGATTGCTTGTTTCAACAAACCTTTTGCATCATATCCGTTGCTTGGAGAAATCACTTTAATGCCGGGGATATTTGCATAATAACTTTCAAAAGCTGTTGAGTGCTGAGCACCTAATTGTCCGGCAGAACCATTAGGCCCGCGGAAAACAATCGGGCAGCCAACCTGGCCACCGCTCATCGCTAACATTTTTGAAGCCGTATTTAAAATCTGATCTAATGCAAGAACAGCAAAATTCCATGTCATATATTCCACAATCGGACGAAGCCCGCTTTGCGCAGCGCCAACTGCAACACCGGTAAATCCTAATTCGGAAATCGGGGTATCAATCACACGCTTAGGCCCGAATTCATCGAGCATCCCCTGGCTCACTTTGTATGCACCATTATATTCCGCAACTTCTTCTCCCATTAAAAAAACACGGTCATCGCGGCGCATTTCTTCGTTCATCGCCTCTCTCAAAGCTTCCCTGAAAGCAATTTGTCTCATCTATAAAAATTTATGAGCTGCAAAAATATCCTCTAACGGGCAAACGAGCAAATCTGGATTTACGAGAGCCGGAGCTAATAGTTAACTATCAGATTTACCATAAACGCGTAGATTATATAATATACTGAAAGCATAATTTTGTAAAGACTGTTGCACATTGGCGAATAGGGTTACAATAGCACAAGTGAGTGACACAATCCGCCGCGGTGGATTGATAGTAGCAATACCGCTAAGGACATAATAAAAACTGACATGCTATGATGAACGACATTTCAAAACAACTGACTGAAATAGTTGAAACTTATATTGAAAAATTAAAAACCGTCAGCGAAGAAGAATATGCTTTCAAACCTTTGCCAAACAAATGGAGCAGGAAAGAGATTCTCGGGCATTTGATTGATTCGGCGCAAAATAATATCAGGCGATTTGTGGTGGCGCAGTATGAAGATGTGCCGAAAATTGTTTACAAACAAGATGACTGGGTTTCCATAGCTGATTATCAAAATTGCCTCACAAAAAATTTGATAGAACTATGGAGATTACTAAATAATCATGCAGCAATTATTCTTGCAAACATGAGCGAAGAAAATGCGAGCAAAAAATGCGAAACGAGCAATGCAGCACACACGCTTGAATGGCTCGCATCAGATTATATCAAACATTTATTGCACCATCTTCATCAAATACTCGATCTGGAGCCGATAGCTTATCCTTAATATAGTCGATTAGTCAATTCTTAATGACAGGACAATCCAAATAATTCTTTTTGCGAAATGTGTAAATGATGCCAGTTGAAAAAGAATGGTAATGATCATTCTTTGATGGATCAGCTGCGTGACTGAAACCATCCAGATAATCAGTAAACGTCATTCTGTAAGTCCATTCTGCTGAAACAGAAAAATGTTGATTGATGGCATAGCGCATCCCAACACCAAGCGGAATAACCGGAATGGCATGTGGCAATACATGTGCTTCATCAGTTGCCAGTCCTGCAAAAGTGCCTGTCTCTCCCGCAAAATATGCTGTGTTCAACCTGCTCCAGTCACGTTTAATATTTAAAAAAGAATATCCAGCTCCTGCAAATACATAAGGCGAAAATCCGCGATTGTTATTACTGCCATTCTTTCCAAGTATATTCCAAACTGCTTCCACAGAGGTTTCAAATAATGGCGTGCTGAAATTAAAATTCCGCTGCTTTCTCCATGCAGGCGTTGAATAGACCGCATCATCGCCGTGCAAACTGCCGCAAGAAAGATTAGCACGAATGGAGAATGAATTATTCAGGAACCGGTTCACGGAGATGCCTATCCCAGGTCTCATCGTTTCAAAAGAACCCAATCGCGAAGGCGTTAAATCTCCCTGATAAATAAAGGAGCTTACATTTAACCCAATTTCAAATTTTGATAAATCAATCTGTGCGAAAACAATGTTGGAACCAGCGAGCAAGAATGCAATAAGTAATTTTTTCTTTTGAATAGAATTCATGTGTAGTTGGTTTTTAATCAGGAATTAAATGACTACCAGTGTAGAATTCTATCTCGCTGTTGAATTTTAGATAATTGATAATTTATTTTTCTACAATGCAAATTCAAAATTTTTATTGCAGCGCAACTCTTAGCATTTTGTTAATAGAAAAATCAGATACAATCAACTTCATTGAGTATGAGGCTAATTAAAGAATATCTTTATGCTATTATTAACATACAACAAATGATAAAAATTGGCGAATACAATTTGATGAAAGTGATGAAACAACTTGCTTTCGGCGTTTATCTTGATGATGGCAAAGAAGGAATTCTGCTACCAAAAAGATTTGTGCCGAAAGGATTAAAAATCGGAGATGAACTGAAAGTTTTTTTATATCATGATGGCGAAGGGAGAATTATTGCAACGACACAAGAGCCGAAAGGGATTCTGGGAGATATCGTGAAGCTACGAGCAGTAAGCTCCACACCACAAGGAGCTTTCCTTGATTTTGGCTTGATGAAAGATTTATTCGTTCCAAAATCGCAGCAGATCGGGAAGATGATGCCGAACGGAGATTATCTCGTCAAAATTTATCTTGATGAACAAACAGGAAGGTTAGCAGCCACAGAAAAATTAGATGCATTTCTCAGCAATGAAAATCTAACTGTCAAAGAAAAAGATATTGTGGATTTGATTGTTTACAGAAGAACAGATATCGGCTACTTAATGATTATTAATAATCAGCACACAGGTGTGTTGCATTTTAATGAGGTGTACAGAAATATTCAGGTGGGAGATAAATTCAAAGGCTTCATCAAACAAGTCCTGCCTGATAACAAAATTGATATAGCTGCAGGTAAACCAGGTTACGCAAGAGTCGAAGATGAAACAGAAAAAATATTGAGACTGCTGCACGAGAACAATGGCTATCTCCCCTATCATGATAAATCCTCTCCTGAAGAAATTTATTCTTATTTCGGAATGAGCAAGAAAACTTTCAAGATGACGACGGGAAATTTATATAAGCAGAGAAAAATTGTTTTTACGGAAAGCGGGATTAAAGCGGTTGAATGATTTCGGATTGTGGATTTTCAATTGCGGAGTGCGCTTTAACTTGAAAATGCCAGATTAAATTTTCGTCTTTACATTACACACTTTTCTTCATCAGGAAATCTGTCTGTACATCATCGCCGAGCATAAAAATGTGGCTGCCGAATTGTTCGAACCCAAATTTTTTATAGAAAGAAATGGCTGTTTGATTAAGCTCCCAAACGCCAAGCCAAATTAGTTTTTTATTTTTTTCTTTTGCAATTTCAAAACATTTAAGCATTAAAGCTTTTCCGATGCCTTTGCCAATTGTTTTTTGCTCAGCATAAATTCTTGCTATTTCAATGGCACTTTCATTTCCTAATTCAATGGGAGTTTTTCCATCTTTCATTTTCACATAGCCTACTGGTTCGTCATCAAGATAAGCCAGAAAGAAAATATTATCAGGCTCGCCCACTTCATCCATTAATCTTTGTCTGGAGAATTGTTCGCTCATGAACTTATCCATATTTTCTTTCGAGTTGTGCGCGGAAAATGTGTCGAAGAAAGTGCGGTGGCTTAGGCCGGCGATAAATTCAGCATCAGCAGCAGTTGCATATCTTATTGTAACCACCGAAGTCTTGCTCTTACTTATTTGATCCATGTTTTTCATTAAACAAATCTCCGTTTAAAATTAAATCCTAAACATTCTCAATCACCATTGCACTTGCACCACCGCCGCCATTGCAGATTCCAGCCGCGCCATATTTTGCGTTGTTCTGTTTTAGGATATGTATCAACGTTACTATTATTCTGGCCCCACTGCATCCAAGCGGGTGGCCGATTGAAACAGCCCCTCCATTCACATTCACCTTTGCCGGGTCAAGTTTCATTCGCCTTGAATTTTCAATCCCAACAACAGAAAATGCTTCATTCAGTTCCCAATAAGAAATGTCTTCCATCTTTAATCCTGCTTTAGCAACCGCTTTAGGTACCGCAACAGATGGCGTTGTCGTGAACCATTCCGGTGCTTGTTCCGCATCTGCGTAAGAAATAATTTTCGCTATTGGTTTTAACCCGAGTTCATTTGCTTTTTCTTTGCTCATCAATACCAATGCAGCAGCACCGTCATTCATGGTGCTCGCATTAGCAGCAGTAACGCTCCCGTCTTTCTGAAATGCAGATTTCAATTCCGGTATCTTTTCAAATTTTACATTGAAAGGCTCTTCATCTTTCGCAAATAAAACCGGTTCACTTTTTTTCTGAGGTATTTCAACTGGAACAATTTCATCTTTAAATTTTCCTTCGTTCGATGCAGCTTGTGAGCGCTTATAACTTTGAATAGCGAATGCATCTTGTTCTTCGCGGCTAATGCCACATTCCTTTGCACACAGTTCCGCTGCATTGCCCATTGCTTTTCCGTCATATACATCTGTCAATCCATCTTTCGCAAGACCATCAACCAAAACGACATCACCATATTTATTCCCCCAGCGTAATTTTGGCGAATAATAAGGCACATTGCTCATGCTTTCCATACCACCTGCAACAACAATATCCGCATCGCCCAATAAAATGCTTTGTGCTGCTTGTGCGATAGCTTTCATTCCACTCGCACAAACTTTATTAATTGTTGTGCATGCTACTTCATTGGGCAAGCTGGCAAATTTTGCAGCTTGTCTTGCAGGTGCCTGACCAAGATTAGCCTGCAGCACACAACCCATTAATACATCCTGAATCTGCGTTGGTTTGACTCCTGCTTTTTCAATCGCTCCTTTAATAGCAATTGCTCCCAATTGTGTTGCGGAAAAATCTTTTAAACTACCGCCAAAACTTCCGATCGGTGTGCGCACTGCCGAGATAATATACACTTCGCGTTTGTCCATATAGCAAATCATTAATGATCTACAAAGATACTTAAACTACTATATTGTACTTCTGAGCATCTTATTATCTTCGTCGTATAACTATCAGTTCAGGATGTTTCAATTTCATCAAAAAAAAACTTTCCTTGCATTTTGTTTTCTTAATTTTTTTTGCATCGCTGTTTTTGCTTCAACAACTGACACCACACAAACTTCCACCAGAGAAGAAGCCATTGCTTTCATTGAAAGAATAAATGAATTAAAACCGAGCGCTCACTGGCCGCATATAAAACCATCGCTCTTTCTTCAAAATATCAAAGAAAATATTCATACACCTCTTTCTTTGTATGAAGGAACGAACACAAATTTTTGTGGTTACGCTGCATTAAGCTATTTATTTCTTCATGACAACCCACTTGGTTATGCAAAGCTCATGCTGGAATTGTATGAAAATGGAAAAGCGAAATTTGGCAAAGTTTATTTTCAGCCTTTACAACCGATATTGAATGTAGCCGGTTCATTAAGGTTCAAAGGCGCACTTGATATAAGACCTGCAGAACAAATGTGGTTTCTTTGTCTGGCAGACCATTTTAAAAGCTATATCAATTTTCTCAACACACATTATGATGCAGGTGATGAAGACAGATTTTGGGCATCGATGACGTATGGAAAATTCAATCGCATTATGAAAAGGTTGTTCAACTACAAAGTGAATGCGGCAGGCTCAGATTTAATAAGGCCTTATATCAACGATGTGTACGAATATCTCTTGAATTCAATGAAGAAAGGAACGACTGTTTTATATCTGAATAATACTATTCTCAGAAAAAAATATGACAGGATAAAAGCAAACGTTCCATCTCATTACGTGATCCTCCTTGATATCAATAGAGTGAATGATCATATGATCAATGTCACTTATTGGGATTACGGATTCAGGACATTGAGGCAACTGACTCCATCTTTTCTCAACAAAATTATTTTCGGCATTTCGCAGTGCACAAAAAAAACCTCTATTGATCAATAAATTCATATATCAGCTTCTTCCTGCTATCGGGATCGTTTTGTTTTGTTCATGTGCATCAACAAACATTTCAAAATACTATGAAAAGAACAAGCGCACACTTGAATCTATAGAGCAATCTTATCAATCTCAATATAAAAAACAAAAATTTTCTCTTTTATTCACAGACAAATCATATCAGCATTTTTCTCTCGAAATTCATACAGATTCTATCAAATACATTTACGACTTCGACACTTCAGAGAACAGATTAAATGATACGCTTGAAAAATTTCATTTCAGAATTCCTGAAATGAGAACGCTTATCAACAATATGCAATCTATTCGCTGCACTTGGATCGACAACCTGGATTATTATGTAGATGATAAAAAAAACTATCTCGTGTTCATGTCTATCAGAAAAAAAACAATCAATCTTCCTTTTATTGAACAGAAATATTATGTGCTCACTTATTTTGCACAGCCACAATATTACGACAATGAAGGAAGGCTATTAGACCATCGCAGCCGCAGGCGGTTGAGAAAAATCAATGGAGAAATTTTCAGGAGGATCAATGATAAAGTTTGTTACACAGTTTCCACTCTTTTCAGATAACATTTATACAGCCTCCATATTTTCATTTCTTATCTTTAAGAACCAAAATTAACTTACATGGAAATTGCTCAACGAACGCAAAATCATGACTGGCCTGCATGGCGAAGAATTGTTTTCCGTTTCTTTTTCATTTACCTGTTGCTGAACATTTCTCCATGGACATGGCTGGGCGATATTCCCGGCATCAGCTACTTTGATGATCTGTATTCAAAGTTGATGGATTGGCTGGTAAACTTTTCCAACAATCATTTTTTTCATGTGCGCAAAGTGCTAGTGCCGTTGAACGGAAGTGGCGATACTTCTTATGGCTGGGCTCAAGTGTGGCTTTTTTTGAGCCTTGCATTCATCGGATGCTTGTTGTGGTCATTCTTTGACAGAAAAAGAAAAGCCTACCATCAATTAAATTATTGGCTCTGTCTTTTCACGCGTTATTATATTTCTCTCATCGCGTTTATTTATGGCATTGAAAAATTGTTTGCACTTCAAATGCCATTTCCAAACCTGAGTCAGTTGGCTACACCATTAGGAGATTTTCTTCCCATGCGATTGTCATGGTTGTTCATCGGTTACTCTACTCCTTATCAGGTTTTTTCCGGAGTAATGGAAACAATTGTCGGGCTGCTATTACTATACAGAAGAACTGCAACATTAGGAATTCTGATGGGGACGGCAGTTTTCTTAAATGTGATGATGCTGAATTTATGCTACGACATTCCAGTGAAAATATTTTCTATTCATATTGTGATCATGTGCTTGTTTTTATTGGTGAATGAGTTTGAAAGGATAAGCTGCTTTTTTATTTTGAACAGACCTGCCGCAGCATGCAATATTTACGAATATCATTTCACTAAAAAATGGATGCGCATCACAAGAGTTATTTTAAAAATCGCATTTATTATCATTGCCGTTGGTTTGCAATTTTATAATATGATTCAGTATTATAAATCATCTCATACAGACACCGCAATAAAACCTGTGCCAACCGGCGTATATGATGTTGCACTTTTCACCATCAACAAAGACACCATTCCATTTTCTGTGAATGATTCTCTTCGCTGGCGCGATGTGATATTCGATAATTTCGGATATGGGAGCATTAAGACTACAGACACTGCATTCAGGCAACGATACAGGCGGGCTTATTTTTATTATGCCGGAGACACATTAAAGCACACCATCAGCTTTAAAAAAATGCAGGGAGATAGTTTAGATATTTGCTTGTTTCATTATTCAATTCAGGACAGCAGCACAGTTTTGCTTTGGGGAAAACAAAAAAATGATTCGCTGTTTATTCAGTTAAGAAAAAGCAACAGGCATTTTCAATTGGCTGAAAAACAGTTTCATTGGCTGAGCGAGTATAACAGATAACGCATAGAGGAAACCCTTTACTGAAATGCTGCGTATTATTTCTTATGGAAATATTAAAATGTGCTTAACAATAGGAACGATTGATGGATTCATTCATCCATTAATTATCTTTGACATCCTCTTAAAAAATAATTCGGACTAAAAAAATAAAATATGAAGAATAGCATTGTGGGCTTATTATTGATGATCTCATTACCTGTATTCGCGCAACAAACAGTGACAGAAAAATTTCAAAAAATAGGAACTGTTCAGGAAGCACAGCAATTTATTGATGCTAATGCCGCACTTAAACCAGCGCTCATGCATTTGTCTTACAATAAAGACACATCCTTAATTGACAAAAGATTATTGCGCCAGAACAAGGGCGATGTTTTTTCAGTAGGCTATGTTACTTATAAAGTGCTGGAAGCAAAAGAAACGGTCAATTATCGTGCGAGCTATGTTTTTTTAGACGGCTCTTCATTGTCAGTAACACAAATTGACAGCCTGAAAAAAATAATCACACAAAAAGCAAATGCCGGCGCTCCGTTTGACAAGCTATCTGATCAATATACAATGGATGGCAATAACACACATGGAGACACAGGCTGGTTTTTCGGGGAAGAAATGATGCCGAAGGAATTTCAGGAAGCCGTTAAAAATCATAAGCTGGGAGACATATTTTATGTGGATGTTTCCGACAAACAATGGCATTACATCGTGAAAAAAACCTATGATGATGATGACAAAAAAGAAGTAACAGTGCTGCGTGCGAACGGAAGATAACAGATTGATAATATTATAAAAATAAAGCCCGCCATTCCAGCGGGTTTTGTTTTTTCAGTAATGAAAGCTTCGTTTCAAATCTTTCAAACATTTTAAAATTACATGCTTTTTATCTTCTCTTCTTCCAGGTCAATCAAATACAATTGACTTCTGATAACATCTTCATCCAGATCGGGGTCTTTGTTTTTTTCAATTAAAAAGTTGCGCTGGTGCTCTAATAGCTCCAAATAAATTCTTTTGTGTTCTGTATCCATTATTTCATCATCAGCTATTTGCATTTTATCTTCCCATTGCTTTAGTGTGTCTGCCAGCAAAGGTTTTCTGCTTATGAATTCAGAATATTTATTCTTGAGGACATTAACCGAGTGTGTGTACAATTCTTTCCTCACTCTTTTCGAAACCTTACCAGCATCCTCTTCGAAATTCATGAATGCGGAAGTGCGTTTCAAAATAAAAGGAAGAGTAAGCCCCTGCACCATCAACGTGAGAATGATTACTATAAAAGTGATAAATAAAATCAGGTTGCGTTGAGGAAAACCCTGACCGTTACTTAATGTAACAGGAATAGCAAGTGCTGCAGCCAATGAAACAACACCTCTCATTCCAGTCCAGCCCAACACAAGCGGTCGTTTCCACATGCCCTCGCGGTTCATTAGATTAAAAGTTTGACGCCTGAATAAATAAGTAGCGAAGAGTGCAAAAAAAGAAGAGATGATCCTCACAACAATCAAAAGCGCTGTAACCCATACGCCATATTTAATAGCAGTAGAAACGGGGATTCCTTTTTCATGCAGACCGGATAATATCTCAGGCATGTCCAACCCTATCAACATAAACACCAATCCATTTAATATAAACACGAAGCTTTCCCAAACACTGTATCCTCTTATCCTGCTGGTGCTGTTCAAAAAAACAAGGCGGTGATTGGATAAATAAAGTCCTCCGAACACAACCGCCAAGACACCAGAGCTATGCAAGTGTTCACCCACCCAATATAAAATATATGGCTCTATCAATGTGAATGCAATATCGGAGGGCGCGTCAGTAGGCAGTTTTCTATGCGCCTGCATAAAAAGCCAGCCCAATGCCAAACCAATTACAGCTCCGCCAACTATCATCCAACTAAAACTAAAAATGGCATCCTTCCATATAAACTGACCAGTAGCAACAGCAATCATTGCAAAACGAAAAATGATCAATGAAGAGGCATCGTTCAGCAAACTTTCTCCTTCTAATATGGAGGCAGTAGACTTCTGCACTTTCACAAATTTCAAAATAGCTCCTGCGCTCACTGCATCAGGAGGCGACACAATCCCACCTAATAAAAAACCAAGTGCCAATGAAAAACCGGGAATGAAATAATTCGCAAAGATGGCAACTGAAACTGCCGTGAAGAAAACAACTAAGAAAGCAAAGCTTCCGATTATCCTGTACCACTTTTTTAGATCTTTTAGTGAGATAGACCAAGAGGCCTCAAAAAGCAGCGGAGGCAGGAAAATAAAAAATATCATGTTCGGGTCTATGCGGATGGCTGGTAAGCCCGGTATGAAACTAATGCCTAATCCTGCAACTACCAGCAAAATCGGATAAGCAATTTTGATCTTATTAGCCAGCATCTCAATCAAAACGATGATGGCGATCAGTGCTAAAACAAATGGCAGTGATTCGTGCATGTATCAAAAATAGCCATCAAAACTTAGAGAAAAAAAACCGAATATTATTGTTGTGTGAGATGTGGTGTGGCGACAATATAAATTACAAAAAACAAACCCGCCATTGAAGCAGGTTTGTGCTTTAAGTCGGGACGACTGGATTCGAACCAGCGACCTCTTGCACCCCATGCAAACGCGCTACCGGGCTGCGCTACGTCCCGAAGAACCATCTAAAACAAATGAACATTTTGTTCTTTATTTTATCCCGGAATGGACGGCAAATGTACTCGAAAATTTCTATTGCGAAAAATAAGCAGCTAAACCTTATCTTCGCGCAATTCTTTCTTCGATGACTATCCTTATTAAACAGGCGAACATAGTTAATCCTCATTCTTCTCACAACGGCACAGTTAAAGATATTTTTATTGAGAACGGGATCATAAAAAAAATACAGAGCGAGCTGAATGAGCCTGCCGATAAAATTATTCATGCATCCAATCTTCACGTTTCATCAGGATGGGTTGATATTTTCTCTCATTTCTGCGATCCGGGACTAGAATACAAAGAAACTTTGGAAAGCGGCGCAAACGCAGCAGCAGCAGGCGGCTTCACTGATGTGTTTGTTCTGCCAAACACCAAACCTGCCATTGACACAAAAGCACAGGTTGAATATATCAGGCAGAAATCAAAATCATTGCCTGTAAATATTCTTCCAATTGGCGCAGTCACAAAAAATACAGATGGCAAAGATCTGGCTGAGATGTACGACATGCAGAACAGCGGCGCCGCAGCTTTCAGTGATGGAACACATCCCGTTCAATCTGCAGGATTACTGTTAAAAGCCTTGCAATATGTGAAAGCATTCAATGGCGTGATCATTCAAATTCCTGATGACAAAAGTGTTGGAGCAAATGGATTGATCAATGAAGGAATTATTTCTACACAACTTGGACTGCCTGGAAAACCTATGATGTCTGAAGAATTGATTATTGCACGCGATATCAAACTCGCAAGATATGCTGATTCTAAAATTCATTTCACGGGAGTCACATCGCCAAAATCTCTTGAATATATTAAACGTGCAAAAGATGGTGGATTGAATGTGACTTGTTCAGTGACACCTTATCATTTATTTTTTAGCGATGATGAGCTGACAACTTATGACACAAACCTGAAAGTGTATCCGCCGCTCAGAACAAAAACGGATGTGGCTTCATTAAAAAAATCTGTGACAGACGGAACTATTGATTGCATTGCAACGCACCACCTTCCTCATGAATATGACAGCAAGGTGCTGGAGTTTGAATATGCAAAATATGGAATGATAGGTCTTGAAACCTGTTATGCAGTTTTAAATACTATTTTGCCCGAACTTGGTGCAGCCAGGCTTGCTGAATTGATGAGCGCAAATGCAAGAAAGATTTTTAATTTGCAACAGCTATCTATAGAAGAAGGCGAAGCTGCCTGCATTACATTATTTGATCCTTCCCGGGAAAATGTTATCAACGAAACTCAGCTTTATTCAAAATCAAGGAACACTCCTTTTATCGAAAAAAAATTAACCGGGAAAGTAGTTGGCGTCATCAACGGAGAAAAAATATTTTTGAACAAATAATTCTTCAACCAAAACAACTTGTCATGGAAGCGAAATCTAAATATTCAACAGGCATTCAATATGGCATCATAATCGCTTTAATGTATACAATATTGCTTTTTATCCGTTATAATGTTTTTGGAAAAAGTCCGGTATCGTTTGGATTGTTCGCTGTTTGTTCATATTTAATAATATTAGGGCTTTATTTATTACCTGCGTTTGCCAGAAGAAAAGAATTAGGAGGATTTGCAACTTTTAAAGAAATTTTCCAGACAATTTTTATAGCGATATTAATCACAGAGATCGTTTATGTTCTTTTCAATTTTGTTTACTTGAAATTCATTGACCCTTCTTTTTTCGACAATCTGAAAGTGGCTACAAGAACCTTGCTTGAAAAAGCAAATACCCCTGAAGAACAGATTGACAAACAAATGCAAGGGTTCAAAGATGTGAACGAACAATTAAAACCTTTGAAGTTATTACAAGGCCTAGGCATGTGGATTGTCATAGATAGCATATTTGGTTTAATTTTCGCTTCTATCATAAAAAAGAATAAGGATGTTTTTGACGACAAACAATCACCTCGATAAATAATGGATGTATCAATCATAGTTCCCGTTTTTAATGAAGATGAATCGCTGCCGGAATTGTGCGCATGGATTTCGCGTGTCGTGAATCAAAATAATTTTTCTTATGAAATTGTTTTAGTAGATGATGGCAGCACAGACAATTCATGGAATGTGATTGAAACCATCCGCTCATCAAACCCTAATATCAAAGCAATAAAATTCCAGCGCAACTACGGAAAATCTGCAGCATTGAATGAAGGGTTCAAAGCCGCACATGGGGATGTTGTGATCACGATGGATGCTGACATGCAGGATAGCCCCGATGAAATTCCTGAGCTGCGCCGAATGATCATTGAAGACAACTACGATATTGTGAGCGGATGGAAAAAAATTCGCCACGATCCGATTTCAAAAACCCTGCCTTCAAAATTCTTTAACTGGTTCACTTCAAAAGTGTCCAAAATAAAATTGCACGATTTCAATTGCGGATTGAAAGCATATAAATTGAAAGTGGTAAAGAGCATTGAAGTGTATGGTGAGATGCACAGGTATATTCCTTTGCTCGCAAAATGGTCTGGTTTCAGAAAAATCGGAGAGAAAGTAGTGGCGCATAATGCACGCAAATATGGTAAATCAAAATTCGGCACAGGAAGATTGATCACCGGAGGATTAGACCTCGCTTCTATTTTATTTGTTGGCAAATATGGCAAAAGACCGATGCATTTATTTGGCACATGGGGTGCTTTTTTCTTCTTGCTTGGTTTTGTGCTCAGCATTTATCTGGTCGTCACAAGATTGATGCACCCCGAAGTTGGACTAAGCAACCGTCCTCCATTTTATATTGCACTAACGGTGATGATTATCGGAAGCCAGTTATTTCTTACAGGTTTTGTCGCGGAACTGATTTCAAGAAATGCGCCGGGAAGAAACAGTTATCTGATAGAAAAGAAAATAGGGCTGGATTAGATCACCTGATATAATTTTAAGTGTCGTGATCTGTTGTCATTGACTATTCGCTACTCATACCCATCATGAAAAAAAAAATCATCATCATCGGTCCTGCTCACCCGCTTCGTGGCGGTCTTGCTACTTTCAATCAAAGATTAGCAAAAGGATTTCTTGATGAAGGATTTGATTGCTCCATTTATTCATTTTCATTACAATACCCATCGTTTCTTTTTCCCGGCACTACACAATATTCATCTGAGCCTGCACCTGAAGATCTAAAAATATTTACAAGAATAAATTCTGTTAATCCGGTCAATTGGATAAAAGTAGGAAACGAACTCAAAAAATTAAACGCAGATATTATTGTTGTAAGATATTGGTTGCCGTTAATGGGGCCGGCACTTGGAAAAATTTTAAGGATTGTCAGAAAGAATCGTCATACAAAAATAATTGCCATCACTGATAATATACTGCCACACGAAAAACGCCCGGGCGATACTGCATTCACAAAATATTTTTTAAAAAGCTGTGATGCGTTTATTACCATGAGCGAAAAAGTGATGAAAGATTTAAGGCAGTTTGAAAAAACAAAACCTGCAAAACAAGTCCTTCATCCTTTGTATGATAATTTCGGGGAAATTATTTCAAAAACTGAAGCGAGAAATTTTCTTGATCTTAATAATGATGAAAAAATAATTTTATTCTTTGGCTTCATCAGAAAATATAAAGGCCTTGATATTTTACTCGAAGCAATGGCTGATGAAAGAATCAAATCTTCAAAAATAAAGTTATTGATAGCCGGAGAATTTTATGAAGATGAAAAGCCGTACACAGATTTAATCAACAAATTAAATATCCAGAGTTCTCTTATTCTAAAAACAAATTTCATTGCAGACAGTGAAGTGAAATATTATTTGTGCGCTGCGGATGCGGTAGTGCAGCCATACAGGAATGCAACGCAAAGCGGTGTCACTCCCCTCGCCTATCACTTCGAAAAACCGATGATCGTTTCAAATGTAGGCGGATTACCAAGCCTTGTGCCTCATGGTAAATCAGGATTAATCGCCGAACCAAATCCACTTTCTATTGCAGATGCTATTATCCACTTTTATGAATTAGGCGAAAATTATTTTATTCCTCATCTTCGCATAGAAAAAGAAAAATATTCGTGGCAAAACCTTATCAAAACCATCACAGATTTAGCAGATGATATACAGAAGTAAAGCTCCTTTGCGCATTGGTCTTGCAGGTGGCGGAACAGATGTGAGCCCTTATAGCGAATTATACGGCGGTGCTATCCTCAACGCAACTGTCTCATTATTTGCTTATGCAAATATTGAACAGATCAAAGAAAATGCCATCATTCTCGAAACAATTGACCGGCAAGAAGAACAGCGGTTCGAGTGGAATAACCAACTTCCTATTGATGGCAAGCTTGATTTATTAAAAGGAGTTTATAACAGGATACAAAAACAGTATGCATTACCGTTAACCGGATTCAGGCTATCCACTTTTGTGGATGCACCTGCGGGATCTGGTCTTGGAACTTCATCTACATTAGTCGTCGCCATCATTGGTGCATTTGCTGAAATGCTCCGGTTGCCATTGGGAGAATATGATATTGCACATCTCGCTTATGAAATAGAAAGAGTGGATTTGAAAATGGCTGGCGGCAAGCAGGATCAATACGCAGCAACATTTGGAGGCGTGAACTTCATGGAATTTTATGGTGACAACAAAGTGATCGTAAACCCGCTTCGCGTGAAACAGCAATATTTGTTTGAGCTTGAAAATAATTTGCTTTTATATTATACAGCCACTAGCCGTGAGTCTGCGAAAATTATTGAAAAGCAAAGCCGTAATGTGGTAGATAAAAAAGAAAAATCAATCGAAGCGATGCATCAGCTCAAGCATCAGGCACAATTGATGAAAGAAGCACTGTTAAAAGGTCGCTTGCATGAAATCGGTGAAGTGCTTGATTTCGGCTTTCAGCAAAAAAGGCAAATGGCAGAAGGCATATCCAATAGCCTGATGGAAGAAATTTATGAAGAAGCAAAAAAATCCGGCGCAACAGGTGGAAAAATTTCGGGGGCAGGCGGTGGTGGTTTCATGATATTTTATTGCCCGGGAAATTCAAAACATAGAGTAGAAGAAGCATTAAAGAAATTCGGAGGCCACAGCAAGCGATACCAATTCGTGGATCATGGCTTAACAACTTGGACAATCTGAGGTTTGTAGTTTGTGATTTGTAGTTGTAAAATTCTAAAAATGATTATGAGAGACAAAATAAAAAATATCATCAGTGAGTCAGTCGCTGTAAAGAATAAAGTGCTAAGCGATGAGAAATTATTGACAGCAATCGAAAAAATAACAGCCCTAATTGTTGATGCACTACAAAAAGGCAGGCGTATTTATTTTTGCGGTAATGGAGGAAGTGCTGCTGATGCGCAACATCTCGCCGCAGAATTTTCGGGAAGGTTTTATATTGACCGTGACGCACTTCCTGCCGAAGCTTTGCACTGCAACACTTCTTACCTGACTGCGGTAGCGAATGATTATAGCTATGATGTTGTTTATTCCAGGCTCATAAAAGGGCTTGCACATGAAGGTGATATCCTGATCGGGCTTTCAACATCCGGCAATTCAAAAAATATACTACACGCATTCGAAACAGCCCGCGAGAAAAAAGTTTTTACCATTGGCTTCACCGGAGATTCTGGCGGAAAGATGAAAGAGCTGAGCGATTATCTTATTAATGTTCCTTCAAAAGATACGCCCCGTATTCAGGAGTCGCATATCCTTATCGGCCATATTATTTGTCAGTTGGTGGAAGAAAAATATTTTGCCTGAAATGGCAATCAAAGAAGCCATCATATTAGCAGGAGGATTAGGCACAAGGCTACGTTCCGCTGTTCCTGATTTGCCAAAATGCATGGCAGTTGTTGCAGGAAAGCCTTTTCTGCATTATGTCATTTCCTATTTCCAAAATCAGGAAATCGAAAAATTTATTTTTTCTCTCGGTTATAAACATGAAATAATCGAAGATTTTTTATTAAAAGAATTACCAACTCTCAATTATCAATTATCCATTGAAGACGAACCTTTGGGAACAGGCGGTGCCATTAAATTAGCCTGCAAAAAAGCAACCGAAAAAACAATGCTTGTTTTAAATGGCGACACATTTTTCAAAATACAATTGAACAAACTGGCTTTATTTCACGATATGTGCGGCGCTGATTGCACGCTTTCATTAAAGCCAATGAAAAACTTTGACAGATACGGCGTCGTTGTTCTAAATAATAATTACTCCATCAAAGATTTTCAGGAAAAAAGATTTTACGAAAACGGCCTGATCAATGGTGGCATTTATGCTCTGCATGCCGGCAGATTTCTACAGGAAAATTTACCTGAAAAATTTTCTTTTGAAAAAGATTATATGGAGAAATTATATGCCGAAAGAAAAATGTTCGGAGTAGTGCAGGACGAATATTTTATTGACATTGGAATACCGGAAGATTATGAAAGAGCGCAGGTGGAAATGAGAAATGAGAAATAAGGAATTAGAAAATATTTGGAGAATACCATGCTTGACTTAACCCAAATCGATAATAGCTGGACATTGTTCTTAGACCGTGACGGAGTGATCAATCATGAAAAAGAGCTTGATTATATCCTGAACTTTAATGAATTTATTTTTTATGAAGGGGCTTTGGAAGCATTGAAAATTTTTGCAGAAACTTTTCCTACAATCGTCATCGTGACCAACCAACGAGGAGTCGGAAAAGGATTAATGACTGAAGCTGATTTGCACGACATTCATTCAAACATGCTTCTGGAAGTTCATAAAGCCGGCGGCCGGATAGACAAAATTTATTTCAATACGGCGGTCGATAATAATGACCCGATGCGCAAACCTCAGCCAGGCATGGCTTTGCTGGCACAAAAAGATTTCCCTCATATCGATTTTTCAAAATCAATCATGGTTGGCAACAATGTGAGCGACATGCTCTTCGGCCGCAATGCAGGCATGTTCACAGTGTTCTTAAAAACCACAAGCCCTTATCAGGAGCTTCCTCACGTCTCAATTGATCTTTCTTTCAACAGCCTTTTAGATTTTGCAAAAGCTTTGCATAAATCATAAAATTTAAAGCGAATACTGCCGTTACAGCGCAATCATCATATCTAATCGTAAATTTGCAGAAACATTTCAGCCTCTATGATAGCACCCTTTAAAAAAATCTGGCTTGTATCGTTGATCATGATTGTATTTGCTTCATTCATGAATCAGGCTTGTGCACAAGCACTTTCTGCTTCACAAAAAAAAGATCTTGTAAACAGAGAAGATTCGCTCAAAGGCTTTGCTCATAATATTGTTTTTGCCATTGAAACCGAAGACCGTTTTCGTTCAGACAGCCAGTTCGTCAAAATGCTTGTAAGAGCGCTGAAAGTGAAGAATTCATTTTATTATCCTTTCGATTCTTTGCAGAGCATTTCCAGATTGTATGCACCGGACAGCGCGTTCCGCATTTTCACCTGGCAATTGAAAAAAGATGAATACACTTATTTTCAGCGAGGAGCCATTCAAATGCACACTGCCGATGGTTCTTTGAAGTTGATACCCTTGCATGACGTTTCAAATTTTTCAAAGAAGCTCGATGATTCCATCAGGACACCGAACAACTGGATCGGAGCAATTTATTACCGCATTGTGATGAAGACTTCCAACAGCGGCAAAAAAATTTACACGCTTCTTGGCTTTGATGATTACACACTCACCAGCACCAGAAAATGGATGGAGATCCTGACTTTTGATAATGAGGGCAATCCTGTTTTTGGCGGCCCATATATTTCTTTCAGAGAGGATTCAGTTCACAAGCCGACCCGGTTAAGGTTCAACATTGAATACAAAAAAGAAGCGAGCACTACTTTCAATTATAATCCTGAAATGGATATGATCGTGTTTGATGACCTGATATCAGAATCTGATCAGCCGGCTCTGAAAGATACTTATATTCCAGATGGAGATTTTCAGGGCTTTAAATGGCAGAACGGGCAATGGGTGCATGTAGAAAAAATCTTCAATTTCAGACTAAAAGATGGCGATTACCCAAAAGACAATTTGCTGCGCGATGAAAACGGGAATCTGGACGAACAAAAACTCATTCAGCAATCACAGAAAAATCAGATAAAGAAAGACAGCACCCGAAAAAAGCCAGTTAAGAAAGACGGGAATTAGCAAAGAATATCACCACACACGCTTAGGGCACCAATCGCCATATTTGTTTCCAATCAGGAAACCAACAATAATTTCGTGAGAGCCGCTGCTCACCGTGTTCAGTCTTGAAGTGGTAAGGTCATAAGAATAACCGATATTGATCATGCTTGATGCATTCACGCCGATCATTGCAGCAAAGCCATCGTATGTTCGCATGCTCGCTCCCACCCACAAAAAATCCTGATACATCAGCTTCACGTTGAAATCAAATTGCAGAGGCAATGGAGATACATATTTCATCATTACAGAAGGAATCACATTCACATCATCATTCAGCAAAAAACGATAGCCTGCTGTCGCAAAAATATGCGGCACCATTCTGCCATAATAAGGAACCACTTCTTTATCTATGAATGAAACCCGTTGCGGAATAATCTGCTGTGCTGAAGCGCCCACATAAAAATCAGATGAATAAAGCCAGATGCCTGCATTGAAATCAGGCCTGATGGTATTAATATTTCCGCTGTTATACACTGCCGGGTCCACAGGCGTTTCAAAAAAAAGCTTTCCACGGTCAAGGCTTAAATTGGTAACTCCTGCTCCAAACCCTGCCGCAAGATTTGTTTTCGGGCTGATACCAATATGATATGCATAGGTGACATAAGCCGCAAAATTATTAAGCGGCCCGGTGTGGTCATCGATAACAGTCAGGCCTATCCCGGAATGTGGTTTGGCTGCTTCATAATTCTCCCAATAACTTTTGCCTCGTGGGTTCTCGCCAACTTTTGGAACGGTAGAAGTCGTTTCGCGATTATCGTTTTTGCCAATCGGGGCATTAATAGTAAGGTAAGTTGTAATGGGCGCACCATCCAGGCCAACCCATTGGTGGCGGTGGCTAAGTTTGATATCAGTATAGCTTTCAATGCCGCTAAGTGCCGGATTGAGAATATAATTGTTGAGCATATACTGCGTGTATTGCGGCTTCTGCTGTGCACACAAAAGGCTGCCAAAAAAAAGAAGAGCAATGACAATACTGATTTTTTTCACCCAATGAAATTTTGAAATAAGCTTTAGAATAACTGTGGCTTTTCGAATAAGAGAGGAAGTTGCGAGAGGCTTTGCAATTTATGGAATATCAGCCATAAATGAAAGCTGATGCCATATTAACTTTAAAAAGAATAAAGCCTTCGATGAGCATGAAATGTCTATTTTCTCAATAATGCAATGGCGTTTTTTCCCTCACAAAACAACAGATCCAGAACGGAAAGGTTTGGGAGAAATCCAATCTTATCTTCAAAAACCTGCCTATAACGGACCGCATCAAAACTCAGGTAATTTTTAGGTAGGACTTTGTTCCTGAAATCTTCGGTTTCATTTTGCTGATTATTCTGCAGGTTATCTGTTAATGAAAATGTGAGTGGCAATTTTAATTTTTGAGCGCTCCATTCAAAACATGCGATGTTCCAATCAAGCAGAAAATGAAAAGATTTTGAATAAAGCAGCTTCAGCTCATCTTTATAAAATTCAAACCATGGAGATTTATTATAGGATGTCATTATGCTTTTCCAATGCTGAGCCTGCCATTGCAAACCCGCAATCCTTACATCTTTGATCATTGTTTTTTGGTTCCTTCCTTCCTGCAAGGGAACGCTCAGGCTGATTATCCCATTTGCACCGGCAATCATGCACCTGTTCCGAAAACTCATTTTTTGATAGCTTTCATATTGATCAAAAATAATATTCGAATATTTATACGAATATTTATAAAAGATAATGCTTGGAAAATAATGTAAATCAGTTAATAATTTCATTAAAACAAAAATAAAGAAGAAAGCAATCTATCACTATGCTTTTTATTGATATTTGATATATAAGATCGTTGAAAATAAATCTACTAAAATTAAAGTTGATATATTATAACAATATTGAAATCAATTTATTGATATAAATAAATAAATGCTAAAAATATTTTCTTCATAAACTCACTTCCTTCTTCATACTAAAATCAAAAATGATAAATAAGTTAGTAGAAGTTTTTACCATTAACGGGGCTACTATATCTCAAACACCATAGCCCCTCCCTAAAAATTTTCTCAAACAGGGCTGCAACATTTAGCCATCCCCCAACGACTTTATAACCCGCATTTTTTGGATGCTAAAAGATTAGGTAAAAACAAAATGACACAACTTGAACAACTATATGAAGCAAAGAGCCTGAAAGATTTCATGAGCAAACTGACAAGCGAAGAGGTTTGCCAAAAGTATATGGAAGAGCTTCGGTGGGGCAATGATGTCACATGCCCACATTGCGGAGCGCACAAACCGTACAGGATTTTGAAAGGGAAGAAATTCAGGTGCAGCAATAAGGAATGCCGGAAAGATTTCAGCGTGACCGTTGGCAGCGTTTTCGAGGACAGCAAATTGCCGTTCTCTGTTTGGCTTGCTGCGGGATGGCTATTGTCCGCACACAAAAAAGGCATTAGCTCATGTCAGCTTGCAAGGGATTTGGGGATTGGCCAAAAGGCTGCTTGGTTCGTATTGCACAGGCTTAGGCATGTCATGGGAGTAAATGGCGATGATGACCCGTTAGAGAATATTGTTGAGATTGACGAAACTTATGTTGGTGGGAAAATACCGAACATGAACAGGAAGCGGAGAAATAAGATAAAGGAAGCCGGAACAGATAACAAAACGGCCGTGATGGGCATGGTAGAAAGAGGCGGCCGGGCAAAGCTCACAGTTATCGGCAAGGATACTTTCAAGGAAGTTGTAAGGAAGAACGTGGACAAGAAAGCGACAATCTCAACGGACACCCATTTAGGCTATTGGGGATTGGACAAGGAATTTGCAGCGCATGGCATGGTGAACCACACATTGCAAGAATACCGCAACG
>Ga0070734_10001589_pt1 | contig 32213 bp, 26 predicted proteins | sample Coa_R1_8_FD_66444 | JGI IMG/M metagenome (GOLD analysis project Ga0070734, IMG submission 66444) | Surface soil microbial communities from Centralia Pennsylvania, which are recovering from an underground coalmine fire - Coalmine... | ecosystem: Environmental > Terrestrial > Soil > Unclassified ... | reverse complement strand
GGTGGAAAACAAGCTGGAAGAGCATGGCCTGCTTGAGGATTCTGATTTGCGTGAGATCCGCGCCGGCTCACGCTTCAACCTTGGGCCGTTCACCATCAATCCTATACAGGTCACGCACAGCCTGGTGGACTGCGTCGCTCTGGCTGTTCATACGCCGCTGGGTGTCGTCATCCATACAGGGGATTTCAAGGTTGATCCCACACCCACTGACACGCGTTTATTTGATCTGCATACCTTCGCGGAATACGGCAAAGAAGGCAACGTGCTGGCGCTGTTGCAGGATTCGACCAACGCCGAGCGTCGCGGCTATACGCCCAGCGAGCGGGCGGTGCGCGGCAAATTTGACGAAATTTTTGCTCGGGCCGATCGCCGGCTCTTCATCTCCTGCTTCTCATCATCCATCCATCGCATTAAGCTCGCGTTTGAGATGGCGCGGGAATACAAGCGCAAGATCGCTCTGGTGGGCCGGTCCATGACGGAAGCTTCCGAGATCGCCATGGACCTGGGCTACATTGATGTGCCGGAAGGACTGTTGATCCATCCCGGCCAGATCAAGGATTACGCGCCGCAGCAGGTTTGCGTGATGATCAGCGGCACGCAGGGCGAGCCAATGTCCGCGCTCTCGCGCGCGGCGGTCGATAACCATAAACATGCGCGAATCGAGAAGGGCGACACCGTGGTGCTTTCGTCGCGCATTATTCCCGGCAATGAAAAAGGCATTTATAGGATGATCGACCACCTCTTCCGCCGTGAAGCCGACGTGATTTATGACGATGGCTCCAATCCGCCGGTCCATGTGAGCGGCCACGCCAGCCAGGAAGAACAAAAGCTGATCATGAACCTGGTAAAGCCAAAATATTTTATTCCCATCCACGGCGAATACCGGCAGCTCCGGATTCAGGCCGATATGGCGCGGTCAATGCATGGATCAGTGGGACACGTGATGATGCTTGAAAGCGGCGACGTGCTAGAGTTCGATGAACTGGGTGCGCGTAAGCTGGATAAAGTCACGGTGGGCCGCATCTGCATTGATTCTGGTTCGCGCACGGACGTGGTAGAAGATTTGGTCATTAAAGATCGCCGCCACCTGAGCGAAGACGGCTTTGTGCTGCCGATTATCGCCATCAACAAGCTGAAGGGAACAGTGGAATCCATTCCGGAAATTGTGATGCGCGGGTTTGCGGCGGGTTCAGAAGAAGGCTTTGTGCGCGAGGCGCGGCGCATTGTCTCCGCTACACTCGATGGCTCAACCCCGGAAGAAAAGGCCGATTACGGCGTGATCAAGGAAAAGATCCGCGCTGACCTGAAGCGGTTTATCGTGAAGACGACAGCGAGGCGGCCGCTGATTATGCCGGTAATCCTGGAGATATAGAGTGGCAAGATTCACACGCAGGCAAAGAGTTTTTATTTTCCTGTTTGTGCTGCTGGCCTCGGTCGTCCTGACCGGGTCGGTCCTGCTGCATCCTGTTGGGGCGCACCTGCGCGCCATGTCACTGCTGCTGCGCTTCTCTGATGCGCATGCGCAAGGCCTGCCCACCCGCTTTGCCGACCACCCTTTCAAAGAAGAAGACGGCTATGCGCTGACCCCTCATGGCCCGCTTCGCTATCGGATGTACACGCCGCAGGATGTTCAGGATCCTGGTGCCGTAGTGCTGCTGCACGGAGTTCATCATCTAGGCATCGATGATCCGCGCATGTGGAACCTGGCGCGGGCGCTGGCCGGTGCAGGAGTGCTCGTGATGACTCCGGAGTTGCGAGACCTGGCCGACTATCGAGTGACGGCCAGAACCATTGATGTAATCGGCGATTCGGCGGTCGCCTTGAGCACGCGCATGCGGCGCAGAGTGGGCGTGATGGGACTCAGCTTTGCCGGCGGACTTGCCTTGCTTGCGGCGGACCGCAAAGAGTTCAGCGACAATATCGGCTTTGTGGTGGCCATTGGCGCGCATGATGATATGACCCGCGTCGCGCGATTTTTTGCCGCCAATGTAATCACCAGTCCTGATGGCGTTGAAACTCCGCTGCAGGCCCATGAGTATGGCGCTTTGGTCTTAGCGTACTCGCACCTGGAAGATTTTTTCTCGAACGTGGATATTCCGACCGCGCGTGAAGCGTTGCGGCAATGGCTTTGGGAACAACCAGAAGCCATGAAGACAGCGGCTGCATTGAGTCCTGAAGGGAAGCATGAGCTTGACCTGCTTCTTCACCATCGCGACCAGTTGCGGGAGGCTCTGCTAAGAGAGATCACGCTGCATCAAGAGGAGATGGAGGCGGTTTCGCCGCATGGGCATCTGGTGCAGCTGCACACGCCAGTGTTCTTGCTGCATGGCGCGGGAGACACGGTCATACCAGCCTCGGAAACGCTGTGGCTGGCGAAAGACGTGCCCTCGGCTGAACTCAGGGCGTCATTGGTCAGTTCCGCGCTCGTCCACGTGGATATGGGAAATAAAGTAACGTGGCAGCAGCAATGGCAACTGGTGGATTTTATGGCGCAGGTGCTGGACGCAACCGAGAAACTCTCGGCTTCGCATATATAGGTTAGAAGATGGGCAAAAAAATAAACCTGAAGGCCGCCGATGGTCATGAACTTGACGCATATATTGCCGAAAGCAGCGGTCCGGCGCGCGGCGCGATTGTTCTGATCCAGGAAATCTTTGGCGTCAACAGCCACATACGCTCCGTGGCCGATGGCTATGCAAGCGAAGGCTTTCACGTTGTTGCTCCGGCGCTGTTTGATCGCGTGCAACGTAACCTTGAACTTGGCTATAACCCGGTTGATACTGCGCAGGGGATGAAAGCGGCAAGACAGATCGGTATGGATGCAGCTTTGCTGGACGTTGCTGCTTCTATCCAGCACGCCAGAGCGGAATGGCCTGAGCTGAGGGTTGGCGTGTTGGGCTATTGCTTCGGAGGCAGTCTGGCGTGGCTGGCTGCCACTCGCCTCGATCCCGCCGCGGCAGTCTGCTATTACGGTGGACAGATCGCGGCAAACGCCGCGGAGACGCCGCGTTGTCCTGTGATAATGCATTTCGGCGCCAAGGATCCCCACATTGGTGCCGCAGAAATCGAAAAGATCAAGGCAGCTCATCCTGAGCTGCCACTGTTCATTTATGACGCGGGACATGGCTTCAACTGCGATCAGCGGAAAGATTACGAGCCAGAGTCCGCGAAGCTGGCGCGCCAGCGGACGCTTGAGTTCTTCAACAGTCATCTGTGAGTGATCGGCGAGCATCTTAAATTTGAAGAGCTATAAAGTTCTGCAATCAACGCCCAAATCTCAGAGCATTGATATTTATCGTTATACGATATTTTTAGTAAGCTAGAGGAGTGAGCATTTCTCCCGCCGAAATAACTTCCGAATCGGAGATCAATAACGGATTTCTAAAGCGCTGGCTTGTATTTGCGTCCCAGCGCGAAGAGCAGGTTTTCCTTGCCCTTACGCTGGTGATCGGCGCACTCGTCGGCCTGGCCGTGGTTGCGTTCATCGTTCTGACCGAGCACATAGGACTGCGGCTGTATCCGGTCGGGAGCGATACCTGGAGACGGGTGTTAATCCCCATTGCGGGGTCACTCGCGATGGGCTATCTGCTGGCACGTTATTTTCCGAATGCCCGAGGCAGCGGTGTGCCCCAGACAAAAGCGGCATTGTTTGCGCGCGAAGGATATATCTCATTGCGCACGGTGATAGGCAAGTTTGGCTGCACCGCGGCAACGCTGGCCAGCGGAATTCCGCTGGGACGTGAAGGCCCGTCGGTGCAGGTGGGCGCAGGAATCGCTTCCGTGCTGGGACGGCGGCTAGGATTACGCCAGGAAAAAGTAAAAGCGCTCATTCCGGTGGGAGCGGCCGCTGCCATTGCCGCCGCGTTCAATACGCCCATGGCTGCTGTGCTGTTTTCTCTTGAAGAAGTCATGGGAGACCTGAATGCGCCGATCCTGGGATCGGTTGTGCTGGCTTCAGCAACTTCCTGGGCGATATTGCGAATGTTGCTGGGCAACAATCCGCTGTTTCATGTCCCGCAGTATGAATTGGTCCATCCGGGGGAATTTGCCATCTATGCGGTGCTGGGGATTGTGGGCGGATTTTTGTCAGCCGCATTCACAAAACTTTTACTGGGCATGCGCACGCGTTTTTTGCTGTTGCCCATGAAGACGCGATGGTGGCATCCGGTAACCGGCGGTCTGCTGGTTGGATTGATGGGCTGGTTTGTACCGCAGGCGTTGGGGGTTGGCTATAGTTACGTGGGCGATGCGCTGAACAACCACATGGCCTTGAAGTTGATGGCGCTCCTTATAGTGCTGAAACTTTTTGGAGTGACCGTGAGTTACGCCTCAGGCAACGCCGGCGGAATATTTGGCCCGGCGCTGTTCCTTGGCGCGATGCTTGGCGGGACCATCGGCAGCATAGCCCACCACTTTTTCCCTGCTTCCACGGCCCTGCCGGGAGCTTATGCGCTGGTTGGCATGGGAGCACTGTTCGCGGGGATTGTTCGCGCGCCAATGACCTCCGTGCTGATGATTTTTGAGATGACGCACGATTACGCGGTCATTGTGCCGTTAATGATCGCCAACCTCGCGAGCCTTTTTATTTCTTCACGGCTGCAAAAGCAACCCATTTATGAAGCATTGGCGCATCAGGATGGCATTCACCTGCCGGACTCAAAATCACGGGCAACACTCGGGCAGCGCAAGGTTTTTCAGGTAATGCGGAACGCCACGGAAAGCCTGACGGCTCAATTGAGCGTGCAACAGGCGATTGAACTGATTGCCAACAGCCAGTTCCGCGCATGGCCGCTTATGGACGAAGGAAGCATTGTCGGGGTCTTAAACAGAACAAAGCTAACGAATGCTGTTGATGAAGGTAGGTCAGCAGAAACGCTCTTGAGCCTGCTGGATACGATCGAGTTTCCTCACGTGCATACTGACCACGCTTTGCATGTCGCGCTGGAACGCATGAGCAGCGCGCATATCGATATTTTGCCGGTGGTCAACCGGGCCAACGTCCACAAGCTTGAAGGCGTGGTTACGTTGCGCGACGTGCTTGATTCGTACGGCGTGGACTCCATTGGCTCCGCATAAGCAATGGATTTTAGTTTTTTCTTCCGATAGGGATATTTACCACCCTTTCCAACAAAAATCATCCCAGTGATCGTGGAATGGCCGCAAGCGGCTCTGCGCGTGATGATTCGATCTCTTCAGACATTTCCACGACTAAATGAATTGTCCTTACGGACAGCACAGGCCAATACCCGACATCGATGAAGGACATGTACCTCGTAGTTGTTCTGCCTACAGGCACATGCGTGTCTTACCAGAGTTAGCCACATTCCGGCACAACGAAAAGTTTTTTCGGTCCGGAGCGTGGCAACAGCTTCATCAATCAGGGTTAATCGGCTGAATCATTCCATCCGGGCCAAATGATCGTCCGTCCCCCTTTAAAACCACTGGAGACACACCCAATGAAAACGCGTGCAATCAATCTGATACTTGCCGTTATCCTGGTTCTTGGCGCATCCTGCTCCGCATTTGCCGCTGTAGCGGTGCCTAATCCTCTGTCCCCTGCCTCTGGCGCGAGTTTGCAATCACCGCTAACGATCTCGTGGTCCGCCGTAACCGATCCCAGCGGGATTCTGGGCTATAACTGGCAGGTCAGCACTTCTTCAACGTTCCCAACGATTGCTCTGCAAAATTCGACAAACGTAGGAACCACGCAGGACACGGTCAGCGGCCTGCCGAACGGCACATATTTCTGGCGAGTGCAGGCGGTGAGTGGCGCATTCGTGAAAAGCGCGTGGTCGGTGGCACGGAGCTTCAACATTACAGGCGCCGGAGCAGGACAGCCGGCAGCGCCCGTGTTGTCACCGACCAAGGCATATTCCACATTTCATCCGATGGAAGTCATGACGTTTAACTGGTCTCCGGTGACCGGAGCAGCGAGTTATGTGCTTCAGGTTTCGACAGACTCAACTTTCCCCATAAGCACGACCACCTCATTCAACAACATTCCGAACCCCACGTATTCTTTTTCTACGCCGGATGAAGGTTCATACTCAGCGCGCGTCTACGCAGTGAATGCAAATGGCATCGCCGGAGTGCCATCGAACATCATCAACTACTCAGTTTTCTACAACAATCCGATTGGAGCGCCGCCGGCGCCGGTTTCGCCCGCCAATGGCGCATCGCTGACGTTGCCGATACAACTGGCATGGACTGACGTAGCGAATCCGCAGCCCAGCGGCTACGAATTGCAGATCGCAAAAGATTCCGGCTTCCAGCAGATTGAGGATGATTCACCGCAGCTCAATAATCCTAACCGCACCGTGCTTTCATTGACATCAGGCCAGAAGTTCTGGCGCGTACGCTCGGCCCAGGGCGATTCTTCTCCCACCACGGCTGCCGTAACAGCGTGGTCGGCCCAGGGATCGTTCAGCATCAGCGCAGCGCCGGCAGCGCCCGCATCACTGGTTTTGACGAATAACACTCTTTACAGCGGCGACACCACTTGGGTACAGGTGCAGCTCAGCGCGGCAGCTCCGGCCGGCGGTGCGATCATCAACCTCACCAGTTCGAATCCTGCGGCTGCGCCAGTGCCGGCTTCAGTGAATATGCCGGGCAACACCGCATGGATGCAGTTCCAGATCCAGGCCGGACAAGTTACTTCAGCAACGCCGGTAACTCTTACGGCCACGCTTAACTCAGGCCAGGCAACTGTGCAGTTCAACGTTCAGCCGCCATCGCTTAAATCGATCACTCTTACGCCTGCAACCATCAGCGGCGGAGCGCAGGGTGGCGCAATCGTGATGCTCAACGGCCAGGCCCCGGCAGGTGGCGCGGTTGTGGATCTTTCCAGCGATTCGCCTTCAGCCATGCCACCCGCGCTGGCGACCATCCCAGCCGGCAGCTATTCCGTCACGGTGGCCATACCTACGAACGCCGTAGCCGCAAACACTCTGGCCAACATTACTGCCGGATGGAACGGCATAAGCGTTCAATCACCGCAGACAATCACGCCGCAAGGCCAACCCGCGTCGATTGCATTGAGCCCGGCTTCAGTAAGCGGAATAACCAGCTCCTTTGCGACCGTGACCATGGCCGCGCCTGCAGCTACGGACCAGATCTTCCAGATCAGCAGCAGCAACGCGGCAGCATCGCTGACGGCAAACTCAGTGACGATTCTGGCCGGCAGCACGACCGGCGGGTTTTATATCAACGCTGCTGCGGTAAGCACACAAACTCTGGCCACGATCTCAGTCTCAGGCGGCGGAGTAACGCGCTCAGCCACTTTGACTCTGAATCCAGTAGTTGCGCCAAGCACAACCACACTGTCGGTAAGTGCGGGCGGCCGCAGCGGCGAGCGAGTTGTATCAAACCCAACAGGTCTGAGTGTTGCAACTGGTAGCACCGGTTCTGCGCAGTTTGCTCCCGGCACAGCAGTGACGCTTAGTGTGGCTAGCGGTCGCGATGCCATCTGGAGTGGCGCATGCTCCAGCGGCGGCAACAAGACCAAAACTTGTACGCTGACGTTGAACGCAAATTCGTCAGTGACAGCGAACGTGCAGTAAGACCGCACGAACAAGAAGCGCTCCAGCCCCCGACGACGAACCCGGGGGCGTTTTTATTTGTGAGAGCTGTGCTGAAAAGTTTTAACTGGCAACAGCGATAGGCGATGCTGTCTGGAGGCTGACTTCAGCGTCAAAGCGTCCCAGCGCCTGGCATGGATGCCCGGCGTGGTAGCGCATAGAGAGATTGTCTCCTGTTAATGACACTTCTGTGTAGCTCACTGTGGCCGCATCAGGTCGATGGACGCAGATGCTGAACGAGCCACGCACGGGCGAGTGCGAAGCATGAAGTCCGCGCAGCCATTCCGCTGAGCCCGCGTCGCGGCGACGCCAGGCTTCATAACACGTGCTGCCGCGGATTTTGCGCGCCATGTCATCGGAAACGCCGGAGGAAAACCAGTGGCGAACATCCCAGCCGATGCGCAGGAACTTTAATTCTTTTCCGTCCCAAAGACACTGGCTGATGATCTGCTCCGTGGGAAAGATACCGACCAGCACAAAAGGCAGCATGCCGCGCAGGTCCTGATGCTGAAACTGCCGCATGGCTGCGGGAAATCGCGACGATTCCAGAAGAGCGGGAATAATCTCCCCGCGGCTGCGCTCCTTCGCTTTCGCTTGCGGGCCGGGATTCTGATTGAGCAGTGCAAAGGTTACACCGGCGGCGTTTGAGCCGATCCATGTGCCCCCGCCGCTTTCACGGGGATAAACAGCGGACATGTTGGCGACGGTAGTTGCCTCAGGCACAAGCGCAACCTCGCGGGTCAGCCGCTCGTCACGGTTCATGCCGAGCAGATATCCGTTGGGCTTCGGAATAAAGGTCAGCGTGCACATCTTGGGTCCGCCGCCGAATGCGCAGGGACTATCCGCTTAAAAGCACTTCCCCAGCGCAACACTGGCTGTATCATACTGCGGAAAGTACCAGTGTTTTGATTGATTTTTCTTATGGGGCCGATACGGTTTTGCGCGAACGGCCTACGGCGCCGACCTGGCCTCGATGACACAGCCGCGGCAACTTCAACATGGACCGCACATTGTGCTGGCTACAATGAGCGTTGAGCAGAGACACGTGAGGTGAGCCATGAAGATTTTCTTGTCGCTTCTGCCTGCAGGCATGTTGATTTTCGCCCTCGGCTGTGGCGGACATACGACGACGACATCCGGCTGCACGGTAGTCGGACTGATCGTTGGACCTTCGGCAGCGACCGTGAATCATGCGGCATCTCCGCCCGGCAATGCCCAGACCTTTGCCGCCGGTTCTAGATTCCTGGGGGTATGCCCCTCGGCAACTGCGATCCCGCCGAATGCCAACTGGAGTGTCAGCGATCCCTCCGTGCATCTCTCAGCGGCTCAGGGCAGTTCAACCACGGCTACGTGCACGGGTGCGCTCGCCAGTCCAGTGACCGTGACTGCCACTTCTACCGACGGTAACTTGTTCATGGGTACAGCGGCGTTGACGTGCAATTGATGCGGATCTAAGCGGCTCGATGCGACACATGTTAAATGGCCCAGCCTGTAATCCACCTCCACCTTCATTGCAGGAACTGAAGTCCTGCTCCACCCCGTGATCTACATTTTCTCCGAACATGGTCTAGCGCCCTTGCGTCGCCTTGAGTGTGATGCCGTCAGCAGCTCTATGTTTCGATGAAAGTTCATCAATCATCTTGGTCACCAGCGCGGTCCAGCCCGTCTGGTGGCTCGCGCCGACTCCTGCTCCGGTGTCGCCATGAAAATACTCATAAAACGGCACGTAGTCACGCCAGTTCGGGTCTGACTGGAACTTTTCAGTCGTACCATAGACCGGACGGCGTCCCTGAGAGTCGCGCTGAAACGTCGAAACCAGGCGACGGCTGATCTCGTCGGCCACCTCGTCGAGGTTCATCATGCGACCGGAGCCGGTGGGGCATTCCACGCGGAGTGACTCGTGGTAGTACTGATGGAAGCGGCGCAGCGCCTGGATCAAATGAAAGTTTACCGGGAACCAGATAGGGCCGCGCCAGTTGGAGTTGCCGCCGAAGAGCCCTGTGGTCGATTCCGCGGGCTCATAATCAACCTGGTGATTTATGCCGGCCACGTCCAGCATATAAGGATGCTCTTTGTGATAACGCGAGAGCGCGCGAATGCCATGCGGCGAGAGAAACTCATCTTCATTGAGCATGACGGCAAGAATGCGCGTGAGCTGCTGGCGGTCAGCAATGGAAAATAGCCGGCGCTGCTTGTGGCCAGGAGTTTCCATGCAGGCCATGTGCCCGGTAAGGTCTTTGCGATTTTCGATGAACCATTCCAGGCGCATCTTGAAGCCCGGCATGGAATCAAGCAGCTCCGGCTCCATGATCTGCACGGCAAAAAGTGGAATCAGGCCCACCATCGACCGGACGCGCAGCGGCACCCGCGCTCCATCGGGCAGATGCAGCACGTCATAAAAGAAGCCGTCATCCTCATTCCACAGGCAGAGGCCGTCATCGCCCAGATGGTTCATGGCGCGCGCAATATAAATAAAGTGCTCCCAGAACTTGCTGGCGACATCCTGATACGTCGCGTCACCCGCGGCTAGTTCCAGCGCGATGGCCAGCAGATCGAGCGAATACATCGCCATCCAACTGGTGCCGTCAGACTGCTCAATGTGCCCGCCTGTCGGCAAGATGGAACTGCGATCAAACACTCCAATATTGTCCAGCCCAAGGAAGCCGCCTTGAAATACGTTCATGCCGTCCGGATCTTTACGATTGACCCACCAGGTGAAATTCAACAGTAGCTTGTGGAAGACGCGCTCTAGAAATTGCGTATCGCCCGTGCCGCCGTTCTTAGCTTTGTCGATGAGATAAACCTGGTACGTGGCCCATGCGTGGACGGGAGGATTCACGTCGCCAAACGCCCATTCATACGCGGGAATCTGTCCGTTGGGATGCATGTACCACTCGCGCAGCATGAGCACAAGCTGCTCCTTGGCATAGCTGGGGTCGATCATTGCCAGCGACACGCAGTGGAAAGCCAGGTCCCACGCCGCATACCACGGATACTCCCATTTGTCGGGCATGGAAATAATGTCGGCGTTGTAGATGTGTCCCCAGGCGTGGTTGCGGCCATTCTTGCGCTCAGCCGGCGGCGCAGGCTCAACGGGATCGCCAATCAGCCAATCGCGCACAACATAGTGGTAATACTGCTTGGTCCACAACAGACCGGCAAAGGCCTGGCGCATCACGTTACACGTGTCATCATCTGCGGTGGAAGGAATTACGCTGGAGTAAAACGCGTCGGCTTCAGCTTTGCGAGTGACAAATGTTTTCTCAAATTCCGGGCCCAGAGCGGTGGCAGCAGTATTTCCCGGCTTGTCTTTGCTCAGACGCAGTTTGATGGAAATTTCTCCGTTCGGCGGCACGGTGAATTTGTACTGAATTGCCGCTTTGGTACCTTTGAGCTGCGGATTCACCGCGGTTGTGTCACCGTTGATCACGTAACGATGAACCGCATCCTTTACATACGGCGAAGCATTTTTTGCGCCGAAGAGCCGTCCGCTGTTGGTTTCGTTTTCAGTGAACAGAGGTGAGCCGCCATCGGCATAGTAGAGGCGGTAATCGCCGATCTCGTTTTCCCGCGCCAGTATTGTGTCTGTGCCAGTGGTTTTGTCCAGTGCCAGCGCAGGTTTGGGCTTCGCTGCCCAGGACCATGTGTTCCGAAACCACAGAGTCGGCAGGAGCTGAATTTCAGCGGCTTGCGGCCCGCGATTGGCTACCGTGACTCGGATACAAATATCGTCCCAGTCAGCTTTCGCGTATTCGACAAAAACATCGAAGTAGCGGTCTTCATTGAAAATGCCTGTATCAATCAGCTCAAATTCAGGGTCAGTCTTTGAACGGCGGCCATTTTCCGCAACCAATTTTTCATACGGATATTCCGCCTGCGGATACTTGTACAGATACCTCATGTAGGAATGTGTTGGAGTGGAGTCGAGGTAAAAGTAATACTCCTTCACGTCCTCGCCGTGGTTGCCTTCTTCACCGTTCAGGCCAAAAAGGCGCTCTTTGAGAATTGTGTCGCGGCCGTTCCATAGCGCCAGCGCAAAGCACAGACGCTGGTGGCGGTCGCATATTCCGGCCAGCCCATCTTCGTTCCAGCGATAGGCGCGCGAACGGGCGTGATCATGCGGGAAATATTCCCACGGCTGCCCGTTAGCGCTATAGTCCTCTCGAACTGTCCCCCACGCGCGTTCACTTACGTATGGACCCCAGCTTCGCCACGGAGCGGTGTGGTCTGGCGATTCCCTGAGCCGGAGTTCTTCTGCAGTTATTTCTGCCACCGTAGTTCCTAGCGAACCGATTCCTGAGCAAATCATGAGCAGCAGTACACATAAACCCAAACCCCTACCACGGATAACACCAACAACACTGATCTACACGGATCAAAGACGTTCAATTAGGGCCATTTGTAAGTTTGCAAATCCGTTTCATCCGTGTTCATCCGTGGTGAGATTTGCTTTTTTGTGTGCAAGCTATCATGAGCATCGAGCCATGCCGATTCCGGCAAACTCTTATTTCCTTTTCATCTGGCGGCGAAACAGCGCGTCCAGTCCGGCTTTACTCTTCTCATATTCTTCCTGAGAGATCTTGCCGCTCACGCGATCAGTCTCAAGCTGGAAGAGTTCGTCCTTGAGTACGTCCAGCATATCGCCTTGCGGTGGCTTAGCCGGTTGAGACTGTGCCTGAGTTCGCGCATGCATTCTCGCTTTAGACGCTGCTTTGGCTGCTTTAGGATCTTGTGCAGCTGCTCTTGCACTCGCGCTCTTGCGCCACATTACAAACGCACCGCCGCCGATCAGTATCACCAGCGCGCCCACGATAAACCACAGAGCTTCCCGCGTGCCGCCGGAAGAACTGGGAATGGGCGCTCCGCCACTCTCACCCGCTGGCTGGCCAGGATTGCCGCCGCCCGGCGGCTCGTTGGGAATCAGTCCTTCACCAGACACAGAAAATTTCACTTCCTGATTGGCGGGCACGTTCTTCGCAAAAAAGACGGCAAGACCGGCTTCGTCCACGTCCTGGGCAAAGCCACCGGAAAGGCCATTGAACTTCATGCTCTTGGGCAGGAGCACGCCAAGCTCGTTCAATGGAGATTCGGGCTTCAGGGAAAACTCATGAGACCCGCTGTATGGCACTTTATATGTCACTTCAAAACGCGTCTGTCCCGGTTTAATGGCAAAATCATAGGCGTAACGGTCCTTCGCTCCGGAAGGTACAGCGGCCACTGTGAGCGGCATACCGCTTGCGCCCGTGAGAGAGGCTTCGCCCATCTGAGCGCCATCCGGCAGCGTGATGGCAAACGTCTGGTTGCCGATTTTTGTGCGCGGAGGCTGCGACTGGTTGTTCAGGATGTACGACTCTTGTACATCCATGCTGCCGCCGCTGGCCTGCAGATGAAAGACGCGCGCATCGGTAACCAGCCCTTCAACCTGAGTAGCCGCGTCATAAACAGTAATGTCAACAGTCGTGGCGCCCGACGGCGCGGCCTTGAAGTAATGCACGCTCTGCCGCGCCACGCGCACCAGGTGCTGTCCGCCTGCGTCCGGAACATTCAGCGTGTAATGGCCATGGCTATCGGTTTTTGTTTTTGCCACTTCATCCATGCCGCTGGCCAGCGAGAGCAGGGTAACCTCATCGCCTGAAGAAGGTTTATTGGTGGTGCCGTTGGTAACGGTCCCGGTAATCTGCGCGGCAAACCCGCCCGCGGAGACCAACAAGCTGAAGATGAATGCTGCGACCCGATATCTCAATTGTCTGGCTCCGCTTTGATTTCCATTCACTTTGATTGCTTCTTTGCCCAGGTATCTTTTAACGCCACGGTGCGATTGAATACCAGCGCTCCCGGCGTTGAATCAGTATCCACACAAAAATATCCCAGCCGCTCAAACTGATAACGCGCGCCCGGCAATGCTGACTTTAACGATGGCTCAAGCTTTGCGTCCGTCACCGTCTCCAGTGAATTGGGATTCAGGTTGGCGGTAAAATCCTGGCCTTCAGGAACATCGTTGGGATCTTCTTTGCTGAAGAGGTTGTCATACAGCCGCACCTCGGCATTGATGGCGTGCGCCGCAGACACCCAGTGGATCGTGGACTTCACCTTGCGTCCATCGGGAGCATTGCCGCCGCGCGTGGCTGGATCATACGTCACGTGGACTTCCACCACCTGACCTTGATCGTTCTTGATCACGCTTTGCGCCGTGATGAAATATCCATAACGCAGCCGCACTTCTTTTCCCGGTGAAAGACGGAAGTAGCCTTTAGGAGGAACTTCGCGGAAATCGTCCTGCTCGATGTAAAGCTCGCGGGAAAATGGGACTTTGCGTTTGCCCGCACTTTCGTCTTCAGGATTGTTGACCGCATCCATCTCTTCGGTCTGGCCTTCAGGGTAGTTATCAATCACAACTTTCAAGGGCCTCAGCACGGCCATCACCCGCTGGGCGCGACGGTTCAGGTCTTCACGCACAAAATGTTCCAGCATGGCCAGTTCAAGTGTGCCGTTGGTCTTGGTCACGCCGATGTTTGCCACAAAATTGCGCAGCGCTTCCGGCGTGTAGCCACGGCGGCGGATGCCGCTCAGCGTAGGCATGCGCGGATCGTCCCAGCCGCTGACGCGCTTTTCCTGCACCAGTTGCAGCAGCTTGCGCTTGCTCAACAGCGTGTAAGTCAGGTTGAGCCGATCAAACTCCATCTGCTGTGAAGGGAATATGCCCAGCTCCTGAATGAACCAGTTATAAAGCGGGCGATGGTCTTCAAACTCCAGCGTGCACATGGAGTGCGTAATGTTTTCCAGCGAGTCCGACTGCCCGTGCGCGTAGTCATACATGGGATAAATGCACCACTTGTCGCCCGTGCGATGGTGTTCCGCATGGAGGATGCGGTACATCACGGGATCGCGCATGTTCAGGTTGGGAGAAGCCATATCAATCTTGGCGCGCAGCACGCGCGTGCCGTCGGGAAACTCGCCGGCCTTCATGCGCGCAAAGAGATCAAGATTTTCTTCCACCGTTCGGTTGCGATACGGACTTTCCTTGCCCGGTTCAGTCAGCGTGCCGCGATGCTTGCGGATCTCTTCCGCGCTCAAGTCATCCACGTAAGCCTTGCCGGCTTTGATCAACTGCACGGCCCAGTGATGGAGCTGCTGGAAATAATCCGACGCGTAGTAAAGGCCTTCCCACTCAAAGCCCAGCCACTTCACGTCCGCCATGATGGATTCAACGTACTCGGTCTCTTCCTTCTCCGGGTTCGTATCGTCAAAGCGCAGGTTGGTGCCGCCGCCAAATTCGTCGGCCAAGCCAAAGTCCAGGCAGATGGCCTTGGCATGCCCAATGTGCAGATAGCCATTCGGCTCGGGAGGAAAGCGCGTCCATACCCGGCCGTTGTACTTGCCGGTCTTCAGGTCTTCAATAATGGTGTCGCGAATAAAGTTGGAAGGGCGCGCCGGCTCGGGAGCTGCGGGCGTTGGATCAGCTTTCGTACTGGCGTTCGCTTGGGTCATATTTCTATCTTAAGTGGTTTTCCAAATCAGCGGGTTTTCCCGCCATCTACCAAGTCTCTCGATGCTAGCAATTCCGACGATTCTGGGGTTCCGATCACCCGATTAACCGATCACCAGATCACCCGATCTCTTGCCACCCTCCCCCCTCCTACCTCAACTAGCATTCCAAAAGACTTACACAATTCAACCCCGGGGTTGACCCCTTCCAACCCCGGCTAGGCGCGGACCAATATGCTCTTCTAAAGTTAGACATCAAGGCTTTGAAACCCAAGCACCAGGATGCCTCCAAACCATTGCAAATAAAAGGTTTAATATAACATTAGTCGTTTGCAAAGTCAATGATTTTCCCATCCTAAGATCCTTTCTTTGAATAAGGCTTCTAAACAATCCCTGCGATTGCTGAGCCTTAGACCAATCCCACATCTTGTGTTTTTAGCCAGCGACACGGACAATCCAATAAGGAGTCCCAGTCCTATGCCGGTCCTACGCCGAGTCGCCCCAGTCATTCTCTTCCTCTCTATCGTGGTCGCCGGAATGGCCCAGAGTGACAAGAAATTCTCAGCCAAAGCCCAGGACCGCATCACCAAAGAGGTGCGCCACCAGATATTGTCCCTTCCTGACTTTGGCACCTTCGATAACATTGCGTTCAAGCTGAACGGCTATGATGTTGTTCTCTTCGGGCAGGTAGTGCAAGCGTCACTCAAGAGTGATGCCGAGCACGTGGTGAAAAAGATTGAAGGCGTGGAGCGCGTCGAGAACCATATTGAAGTGCTGCCCACCTCCGGCAATGATGATCGCCTGCGCCGCGATTTGTTCATCGCCATCTACCGCTACGGCCCGCTGCAGCACTATGGCGTTGGCTCCAACCGACCGATTCGCATCATCGTGAACCACGGAAATGTGACGCTGGAAGGAGTTGTCGATCGTGAATCAGACAAGAACTTCGCCGGAATCCGCGCGAACGGCGTTCCGGGAGTATTTTCCGTCAGGAACAATCTGATGGTGCCGGGCAAAGGGAAGTAGGCAGCGTCCCCGCGCTAAAGATCACGCGACGAGTGTGACCTAAACCCGCGCCGGATCCTCACTAAACCTATATCCTTCTTATCTGACCTTCCACAAATCTTCATAAATCCAAATCTCAATTCCAGCTTCTCTGGACGTTAAATGAGTGTGCGCTGAAGAGAAGCAGCTCCTTCCCAATCGGCGTGGGCCGGCGAGCGGCTAGAGCCAAGCGCGCTGGCCCGGTAATGAAGGTGGCCATATGGCGAACCTGGATTCAGGCAATCCGTTCAGATCTGATCATTGGGCGTCCTTGAAGAAGGCCGTATTTGAAAGCGTGAGAAAAGCCCTGGCGATAACCACTTTGCTGCTGATCGTGGTCAACAGCGGCTGGGCGCAGGAGATCGATTCGTCAGTGCTGCAGGCCGAGGCCGCAGCCCACAAGACGCAAGAGGACGCAACAGCAAAATCACAGCAAGCTGCTCCCACGCAAACTTCGGGTGAACAAGCTTCTCCCGCACAAACGCCTCCCGCTCCAACTTCCTCTCCGCAAAACAATCAACAAGCTCAAGCTTCAAACTCCGCGTATATGCTGCCGCCGGGAACCAAGCTGCCGCTGGGGCTATTGCGTCCTTTGCGGGTCAAGGCTGGCCAAGACGTTTATCTGCAGATCACGTTTCCGGTGACGGTGGGCAGCCAGATGCTGATTCCGCCGGGCGCGTATGTTCAGGGCATAGTTCAGCAGATCGTCAAGAAAGACCGGCGGTCACTGCAATTTGCCATCAGCTCCGCCAACCTGATTTTCTCTAACGGCTATACAGTCCCAATTCCCGGGACGGTAACGGTCGGCACCACCAATGCCGCGTTGGCGCCTCAACCCGGCTCTGCCGGCGGCCAATCCGTACCCGCCATGAACGCTGTGGGAAGCGTGACTCCTCCGCCGCTGCCGCCCCTGCCGCCATTGCCGTCATTCAACACCATGCGCAATGTCATGATCGGCGTGGGAGTGGCAACTGCAGTGGGAACTGTGGTGCTCATCGCACTGGCCCACAACCGCGATCCGGAAATAGAAGTGGGCACGCCGCTGGAAATGATTCTGCCTGCGCCGCTCTATCTGGACGCTACGCGCGTTGCGGCAGCGATCCAGCAGTACGACCAGCAGACCAGCAATGCTCCGGTACCGATCGTGCAGCCTCCGGTCAAACCGAAGATGTGCTATGACTCCGGCTCACCCGGCACGCCGGATACGATAATCCCCGGTTCACCAGGAACGCCCGACACCGTGATCCCGGGCGTCAATGGCTCGCCAGACATCGTGATTCCAGGCACGCCAAGAACGCCTGATACGGTGATTCCAGGCACGCCGGGAACTCCCAGCAGCGCGTATCCGTGTCCGAAGTAAAGATCGGGAGATTGGGGAATCAAACTCTTGCGTCACTACAGCTTGAAGGCAACCTCCAAACGCATGGCCACTGCCACGGGTCGTCCATCTTTGGTGGCTGGCGCAAACTTCCAGGTCTTTACCGCTGCGATGGCATTGGCGTCGAGCGTTGGCTCCAGCGATTTCACCACCTTCACATCGTGCGCCATGCCGTCAGTCCCGATGACTACGGAAAGCGTTACTACACCTTCAATCTTTTGCTTTCTAGCGCTCTTTGAGTATTTGGGTTCTGGCGTACTGAGAGGCCGCGGGGCTTCACCCCCGGGATCGTTGAGCATGCGCGCCAAGGCGGCATCCACGGAGCACCCAAAGTTCGCGGCGTCGTTTGTGTCGCCCGTGCCTTTAAAGGTTGCCGCCGCGGGATAAGGACAGAGCGGACGGGTCATAGCTACGCCCTTCTCGGGCTTATCGTCGACGAACTTTGTGGCAATCAGTCTGTCCGGCGCAATTCCCTTTTCCACCCAGCGCTCCAGCGCCTGATTAAGATCGTGGTCGGCGTCAACGCCTGGCGCAAACTGTCCAAAGGAATTTGTTCCCGGGCCGCCGCCGCAGTGCTGCATGCCCGGAGCCATAAAGAGCCGCATGAAAAGCTCAGGCTTTCCCGGTCCCATGGCCGCTTCCACGCTGTTGTAATAATTGATGGAGCCTTGCGGAGGCAGGGCAGCGTCACTCCAGCCGTGATACATGATGAGCTTTCCGCCACGCGCGGCAAATGGCTTCAAATTGGGATCAACGGCATTGAAGGTCTGTCCCTGCTGCTCGTCCGCCAGCTTGACCGCGGTTTCAACATCGATGGTTTTCAGATTGACCGGCTCTTTGCTGGAAATCATGTTGGTGTAAAACCCGTGGGCGAAAACAGATTGCAGGTCTTTTCCAGGACCGCTGTCAATCCAGGTTACCCATCCGCCCTCGCCTTCTTCACCGCCGGGAAGAAAACCGGGAAATATCTGCTTGCCTTTGGCGTCCACTGGACCGTCATAAATTTTTTTGAGAGCGGCCTCCTGGGGCGGAGTGAGGCAACTATCCGAGTCCCGCTCTTTGCAGAGCAGCACTTGATGGAAGCGGCAGGCGCGTGGATCATTGAGCACACCGTCCTTCACGCCGTCATAGGCGTCACACGCCGCAACCACCGCGCGGGCGATGGCGGGAATTTTGTTGGCGCCAATGTAGCTGCCGGGCTTAGCCTGCATGGCCTGTATGTCCCAGATGAATGTGGCGAAGACCTTGGTCCAGTAATTCGCCGGCGCGCCGGCGATGATGCCGTCATAGTCTTCAGGGAAGCGCTGCGCTTCCATCAGCGCCTGGCGGCCGCCGTTGGAGCAGCCGGTGAAATAAGATTTCCTAGGAGCGTCGCCGTAAAACGCCTGGATGACGCTCTTGGCCTTGACCGTCATCTCGTGTATGGCGCGCCAGCCGAAGTCGACAATCTTATCGGGGTGACCGAGCGCCCAGTGCGCATCCACCGGCGATCCGGAGTGCCCAGTGTCTGTGCTGGCAGAAGCATAACCCTGAGATACCGCCGTAGCCAGTCCGGGATAGAAAATGGATCCGGCAAATCCGCCGTTGCCTTCCCCGCGATACTTGCCGTTCCACCCAGTGAGCGGCAGCCATACTTCCATCTTGATTTCGGAATCTTTGGCCGGCTTGATAGTGGCCGCAACTCGGCAGAATGCCGGCAGATTTTTTACCGAAGCAGGCGGCACGCTTTCGCCCGGAGGAATAAATGCGCCGGCAGCAACCGCCTGCGCTAACGTGATGGTGGTATCAGGCAGATTCAGCGCAGCCAGGCTTTCACAGGTGGCCGCAACGGCCAAACCCGGCGTGGCCAGAAGAATAAGCACCAAAGCGAGTAAGCAGGTTTGTACAAGGCGGACGAGCTTCACGAATATTCCCCCCGACAGAAAATTAAAGGAGGCAAAATCGTATCAGAATCGCTATCGCTTAAAGATGAATTCGGCAAAACTGACATTCGCATGGGGCGGGAGCGGGAGGATTCCCGATTTCACCTCACGCCGCAGTCACGCGGATTTTAGGAGCCCGTTTTCCGGGAGCCTTGCGGATTACGATTTCTACATCCCGGCCAAGCGCGTTGAGAAAATTCATGAGGCGTTCCACGGAAAATCCATCCAGACGATAATTCGCCAGAGCGGATATTTTCGGCTGATTTACTTTCAGTACTTCTGAAGCCGCAGCTTGGGAAAGACTTGAGCTCGCAAGAATCTGGTTAATGGTTACGGCGAGGCGAACTTTTGTCTGTTTTTCCTCGGCGTCGGGTAATAGCAAGTCTGTAAAGACATTTCCCGATCCTGGAGTAACGGATGTTTTACTTTTCGCGGAAACGCGTTTCATAGTCCTCCTGCGCCGCCCTGAGTCGTTTTCCGATCAACTCAATATCTGTGCTGGCTGTCTTAGAGCCGCGCCGTGACTTTTTCTGAAAGGCGTGAAGTACGTAAACTGCCCCTTCCAAACGCACCGTGTAAACCGCCCGGAACGTATCGCCTCGGAAATCTTCAACCACTTCGAGCACTCCCGGCCCCTCGCCTTTCCAAGGCTTGGCCCGTGGGTGCTTGCCCCCAAACTGGGCTACACTGAGCGCGATTCCGACCCCATCTTTCACAGGCTCCGGAAACTCCAGCAAGTCCGCTTTCGCCGAGCCTACCCAGAAGAGCGGTTTCTCGCCGGGCATCCTACTTTCTCGCGCCATGCAAATTATCCCAGTTTTAGGATATATGAGTCAAGATAATATTTTTTAGCTTGGCCCTACGCGCCCAGCTCCGCAGCTTCTTTCTTCAAGCGCGCCAGCTTGTTCATCAAAAATAGAAGATAGGCCACGTAAATTCCCCATGCCGCCAGGTAGCCCGCCCACAGATATGAAATCGGCGCGACGTGACCGGGAGACATGAAGAACATTGCCGGTATCAGCATCATGCCGGCTGCGCCGCCGGCGGCCCGCTGGATGTGCGCAGCGTCAATCTTCTGGGCCGTACGTTCCATCTCGTAGCGGAACCAGCCAATCAGCAAACCGAAGCAGAGGAAAGCCAGCATATTGATGAATAAAATATGCTGCATGCTGGGATCCAGGTTGGAAGTGCCAATCATCGGCGGGGGATGGTGTGTCTTAAACCAGCGGTTGGCCATGTAAACAATTGGCACATCGAGGAATGCGAAGACCGCCAGCGCTGCCGCCAAAACTGAAGTTGAACCGGCCGTGGAAGAGCGGCGCATCATTAAATAGCTCACGTACAGCAGCCACAGCATCAGCGTGGTGTTGAGCCGCATGTCCCAGGTTGACCACCATGTACCCCAGGCATAACGCGCCCAGATGGGGCCGGTAATCAGCACGACGGTGCAGAACACCACGCCCACTTCAGCGGTGGTGGCAGCCAGCGCATCCGCCTTCGCGCTGCGCTTCCACAGATAAAAGACAGACGCGAGGAAGTTGACAAAGAACATGCTGAACCCGACTGTGGCGGCGGGAACGTGAACATAAAAGATCCGCTGCACGTTGCCCATGGTTTCTTCAGTGGGCGCCACGACGAGTCCCTGGTAAGTTCCGTAAGCCAGGAACACACAGCAAAAAGCGGCGAAAGCGAAAAACAATTTGGTTTTCATTCTGCGTTCAGCACCGTATCAAACAGCAGGAAACATGCAGTAGTAAAGATCACGCAGAATCCTGCCAGAAATTTCAACTGTACAGCGGGCGAGCCCTCACCGCTCAGTACCTGAGTAGTGCCCCCTACCATGCTGATTACCGCCGGAAGTGAAATGGGCAGCAGAAGCAGCGGCAGCATGAGCTCTCGGTTGCGCGTGCGAATGGACATGGCGGCAAAAAACGTTCCGTTCACCACTAGCGCCCACGTGCCTAAAACGGCCACCAGCAGCAGCTGCCAGAGAGGCCCCACCGTACTTAAATTGTAAAAGACCACGAATAATGGGGCCATCAGGCATTCCAGCAACATCACCAGAATAAAGTTACCTAAGCACTTGCCCAGAAATAGAGCTTCGGCGGGCGCCGGTGAGACGCGATAGGCGTCCAGCACGCCATTGCGCAATTCGCGCGCCCAGCTCTGGTTGAGGGCCATGGTGGTGGAGAACAGAAACGCAATCCAGATCAGCCCGCCCATCACGGGGCGAGAATCTTCTTTCTCAAAGGAAAAGCTGAAGACCACCACCACGACCAGCGCAAAGAACATCATGGAGTTAAAAACGTCGCGCGACCGCCATTCCAGCCGCAGGTCCTTGGTGACGTTGATCCATGTGAGCTTTGCGATGGACATGCTCACGCCGTTCCTTTGGCCGCGGGATCTTGCTTCGTGATGTCTTGACTCATGGGCCCGCGATCGACAAGCTGTCCGTGCGAGAGCATCAAGTATTCATCGGCTAGGTTCGCCAGCAATCCGATCTGGTGTGTGACCAGCAAAATTGTGGTTCCGGCAGTTCGCATGTCCGCCAGCAGCTTGGCGATCTGCAAGGCGGAATCCGGATCGACGTTGGAAAAAGGCTCATCGAGCAGGAGCAACCGCGGCTCATGGAAAATTGCGCGGGCCAGAGAAAGCCGCTGTCGCATCCCCTGGGAATACTGGCCGATTCGGCGTTCCAGCTTGGGATCAAGCCCAACTCGTTCCATCGCCTGCCGAAGAGGCTCATCGGAATTTACGCCGTAAAGCTGGCCGAAGAAGCGCAGGTTCTCCATGCCGGAAAGCTCGTCATAAAGCAGCGGCGCGTGGGCCATATAACCCATGCGATGGAGCGCCTGTTTGTTGTAAATGCCGTAAATCAGAATGCTGCCTTCCGTCGGCTCATTCAGCCCGGCGATCATGCGCAGCAACGTGGATTTGCCGGCGCCGTTTTCTCCGCGCAGCACGTAAAATCGCCCCGGCTCCAGCGCAAGCGAGACTTTTCTTACCGCGGCGGTGCGGCCATAAATCTTGGAGACGTTTTCAGTGCGGACAGGAGAGGCGTCGGTGATCGTCAGCGGCGGACCTCAATATCCTTTCGACGGCTGCTGTGCGGCTGGCGCGGCTCCCGGCTGTTGCTGCTGCGGAGCGTATTTTGAGGCGCATTTTGCCTGCAGCTCATTGGCGTAGAAAACGCCATCATGCTTATAGACGCCCATGGCCAGCGCCTGAGCGTTGTCCTTGAAAGTGTCCGGCGGCGGCTCTGAGCCTTTATAGACCACATGCAGCGTCTCGCCGTTTTCCACCAACTGGAAATCGGCATGTGGGCCGCTCATCTTGATGGATCCGGGCAGTACATTGCCGGCAACACGCAGGTTCTTTTTGTAAACATCGTCGCCCATGCCGTGCAGTTCTTTAATGGTGACGTAATAGCTCTTGCTTTCCTGCGCTCCCAGATAAGCCAGATAAGCCACGGTCAATACAATGAGCGTGATCGCGGCCCCAAACTTTAGGTATTTATTGCGTTCTTGTGACATGACTTCTCAAAGGTTATCCCCGCTTGGGGCAGGGGTCAAGCGTCTTAATGAAGATGCGTGATACAGATCACAAGGGCTTTCTATGGCGCGTATAATAAAGGGTTTCCTTGTCATAAGGTGAATCCATGAGCACAACCCACACGCCACATACTGACGCTAAAAACCAATCCAAACCCCGTGAAGAGTGGATTACACGCCGCCGCGAACATGCTGCCCGCACCGGCGATGAGAACCTCTCCCAGATGCACTTTGCCCGTAAAGGCCTGATTACAGAAGAGATGCTGTATGTATCCGAGCGGGAAAAGGTAAAACCGGAGCTGATTCGGGACGAAGTGGCCGCCGGACGGATGATCATCCCGGCGAACATTAATCATCCTGAGCTGGAGCCCATGGCGATTGGGGTGGAATCGCTGTGCAAGATTAACGCCAACATCGGCAATTCGGCGATTACTTCCAACGTGGATGAGGAGCTGAAGAAGCTCCATACGGCTGTCCACTTTGGCGCTGACACGGTAATGGACCTTTCCACCGGCGGCGGAATCCATGAGATTCGCGAGGCCATCTTGCGGCACTCGCCCGTGCCGATTGGTACCGTGCCGATTTACGAAGCCGTTTCGCGCGTAAAGCGCATTGAAGACCTCAACGCCGCTCTGATGCTGGAAGTGATTGAAGAGCAGGCGCAGCAGGGCGTGGACTATATGACTGTCCATGCTGGCGTACTGGTGCAATATCTACCGCTGGTTTCGAAACGCATTACCGGCATCGTAAGCCGTGGCGGCGCGATCCTGGCGCAGTGGATGGCGCACCATCACAAACAGAATTTTCTATACGAGTGCTTTGACGACATTACCAAGATCATGAAGAAGTATGACGTGTCTTATTCGCTGGGTGATGGGCTGCGGCCGGGCTGCATAGCCGATGCCAGCGACGAAGCGCAGTTCGCCGAGTTGCGCACGCTGGGTGAGCTGACCAGCAAAGCCTGGGAACACGACGTACAAGTGATGATCGAAGGCCCGGGCCACGTGCCGCTGGACAAGATCAAAGAGCAGGTGGATAAAGAAGTGGAATGGTGCCATGGCGCTCCGTTCTATACGCTGGGACCGCTGGTCACGGACATTGCTCCCGGCTATGACCACATAACGTCGGCCATTGGCGCGGCGATGATCGGCTGGCACGGCGCTTCGATGTTGTGTTACGTCACACCGAAAGAGCACCTTGGTTTGCCGAATGAAAAAGACGTGAAAGACGGAATCATTGCTTACAAGATCGCAGCGCACGCGGCGGATATTGCGCGGCATCGCCCCGGAGCGCAGGACCGCGACAACGCATTGAGCTACGCCCGTTACACCTTTGACTGGGACAAGCAGTTTGCGCTGTCGCTTGATCCGGAAACCGCACGCTCCATGCATGATGAAACGCTGGCGGATGATTACTACAAAGAAGCCAAGTTCTGCTCCATGTGCGGTCCAAAATTCTGCTCCATGAATTATTCGCAGAAGGTGGATGAGTTCAACAAGCAGGTTTACGGGATCGAGAAGACGGACTATTCACAGCTGGTGGAGAAGATTGCCGCTGGAAAGTAAGGTCATTCCATATTTGAGTGCTGGCGCCAAGAGGCAAGGGGCGCGCAGCGCGAATGTCTGGAGCAAAGTGAATGGCGCTTTGTACGTCGTGCGGCAATCAGGTAGAGGAATCTGCAAGCTTCTGTACGTCATGCGGCAAGCCGATGCCTTCTGCGGCACATCCTTTGGCGGCGGTAACAGTTGCGCGGCCGGTTTGCGCTTCCTGCGGCGCGCAGGCTGATCCTGATTCTGTTTTCTGCACGGAATGCGGGAAGAGGCTGGAAGCTGAGCCTGCCACGGTTGATGAAATGGCTCCTGCTGTCGCGGCGGCTGCTTCGCTCGAAACGGAAACGATTGCGCCAACAGCTTCACCAAATCCTTTTTGCACATCGTGTGGAACCAAGATTGAGCCTGGAACCGGCTTTTGCACGAATTGTGGACAGCCGGTTGCGGACGGATCCGCCAACGTTCACGCGCCAGAGAAAAACGTTGCGATCCCCACTCCAGCGGTTGAAGCGACCCAGCCGGTGCGCGTCGAACCTGTCATTGCAACCCCAGTCAGCGCCGAGCAAACAAGAGAGGCCATCGCGACGGAGCCAGTTGTCGCTGCACCTGCGCCTTCGAGAGTGGAATCAGCGCCAGCCGCAGTCGCAGCAACGCCTCTGGTCGAAGATCGGCCCGTTGTAGTTCTTCCAGTCAAACCAACTCCAGTGGAACCACCTGTTACTGAATCCGCTCCGCAAATCGCTGCGCCGCTTTACGCAACGCCCAGCGACTATCCGCCGACGAAGCCTGCAGGGGGAGGCGCGTTTCGCATAATCGTTCTGGTCCTGCTGCTTCTGATTCTGGTTGGTGGTTTGGGAGGCTGGTATTTTACGGGAGTGGAAACGGTGATTGTCTGCAGCCCGCCGGATGTAACAGTCTTTCTTGACGACAAGGAACTGCAGCCAACTTCCTATGGCAGATATGTGATTCCGCATCTTTCACGCCAGCCGCATTTGCTGCGAGTACAGCGAGCGGGATTTGCCGACACGATTGAGCGTCTGGATTTTCCGATGACGTCACTTCGTGAATGGGTCAACATCAAGCTGGTTCCCCGCAAACCGGCGCGGCCTTTTTCTTCGCGCTAGCAATCTGCCGATAAAAAAAAGCCGGCAAGCACTGGCTGGCCTTTCTTAAAATCCCTGACCTAATTTTCCAGATCAGAAAAATGTTTCAATCCCGCCTGTTGTCCAGCTTGTTTTGGTTTCTGCGTGGGTATCGGACGCGAGTAGTGGCGTATCACCACGTCATCGCCAATCTGCTTTTCAGATTGCTCCGCTACCAGGTGTGTTTGCCGAACGCGCGGTGAAGGCTTTGTAACGGTTCCCGCTGACTGCGTTTGCGTAGTCTGTGTAGGCTGCCCTGGCTGCGGTTTGGCTTGCGGCATTGCGGCAACGGGTTGCGCTGCCTGTGCCTTCGCGGGACCTGCCGGCAACGTCACACCGCCGGTCTGCAGCGTCACACCATTTGATGGATGAGTTGTAGTGCTAGCCAATGGCGGGCGCGATGAATGAAACACTCCCAGAGCGATTCCCACGATGAACAGCGCGGTTACTGCGGCGGCTCCGGTCAACACAGCGCGCAGAGGCGGATTGATGCTGCGCCATAGCTCCAGCGGAGTAGCCGTAATGGCGGCGCGGGCTGGTCTTACAGGCTCTCTCTTCGATGCCGCAACAGGCGGCGCTTCGCGCCGGCGTTCCTGAGCAGGCGGTCTTTGATAATAGCTCGATGAAGACTGGCTTTGCGCCGGTACAACTGGCTCAAACGGCATCTGCTCACGCACGCGCTCCGGCGGCAATCCGGGTTCGCGCTGGCGGACAAGCTCCATCAGCCGCGCGGCCGCCTGTTCCCGCGCAAGTTCCAGTTCCGCAGCCCGTTGATGCGCTTCTGCGCGGCGCTGTTCCAGGTCAAGCAGGCGAGCAGCATGCTCAGCCCTGGCTTCAGCGGAGCGCACCTGCGCCCGCTTCCTGTATTCCTCAAAATGATCGCGAACAGAAGCCTTGGTGGATGCAGCCAGGGCCAGTGCGCCGGCCCATGTCTGTGCTGCGACTCTCGCGCCATCCTGCAAAACTTTTTTGCCGCGCTCAGGTATTTGCGAATGGTCCTGCCGACGGACCACCGGAGCAGCCTCTTGCGGCTTTTCGTCCGCGCGGTTTGTCCGGCCGCTAAACGGTGTTAGTTGTGCCAAATAAGGCATGGGATCGGCCGCGCGCGGCGGCTCAGGAAAGATGATGGGAGCAGCAGCATGCTCTTCCGTGTGCCGTTCCGCCATCGGCGCAGCCGCCATAGGTTCCACGGCGGGTGAATCTTCCAGAAATGCCACGGGTGGCATTGGTTCCTGCTCCATTATCGGTACATCAATCACTTCATTGCTGGCTTGTGCCGCCGGCATTTCAATCACGGGAGCAAAAGCAGATTCAAACTCGCGCTCTGGATCGCGCTCCGCCGCAGTCTGCGATTCCAGATGTATCACTTTTTCAGCCGCCGGTTCGGCCATAATTTTCTGGGATAAGACCGGCTCGGGCGCTCTCGTCTCAGGTTCAACGGGCTGGGGCGCGGTCGATCCATACATAATCGGCTCAGCTGCCGGCTTGGGCGTCATCTTCAAAATGCCGGGAGCCACAGCCACATCGGCCCCAAGCTCGGTCGCCAGGTCAGCGGCTCGGTCCAGCACGTCTGCCCGTTCACAAACCTCAAACTCTATTTCCAGATCAGCCGGGGCCAGATTGGTTTGGTCCGGACGCGCCACTTCAACGCTATAACCCTGTTGCTTGAGTTGGCTGGAAAGGTCCGTTGTCCGTTCCGGATTGCGCGTAAGTATGCGAGCCAGTGGCATGGGGAAGCCACCTCCCAGGAAATTTTACAGAGGCCGGAATCCTTCAAGAATCCAGCCGCACGTGTACATAGTACAGCAGTGGCGTGGATATTTAGACGCAAATTGCGAGGCGAGGGGTGTCTGGCGGGGCGACCTTTTCAGCCGCTTCAGCAAACTTTACAACCCGTCCGGGGGACGGGCCTTTAGTTCACTTCAGCAAAGTCCATACCGTCGGCAAACTGCAGCCCGGCAATCTGCTTTGCGTGGTGCTGAACTTCCAGGTATGCCGTCATCAGCGCAATGTGCACTGACTCGCGCTGCGCGGGGCTGGTGCATTCTGTACGAATGCGGTCGAGTTCCAAATACCGGTCATGGGCCTGCACGAATTTGTTTACGACTCTGTTCATAGCTTCACCATTGTTCTAGGAGTGAACGCAACCGCGAATCACTCAAAGACCTTAGAACCCTGCCTACTATCCACTAGCTTAGTAACGTTACCTGCATAACGTTACTTGGCAGGATCGAACAACAGTTTGCGCCTAAAGACCGCCCATTTCTGTGAGGGTAATCACACAAGTTGCCGGTTTTTCTGAACAGAATTCAGCGCTGCGTAAAACTTTGGAACACCTTAAACCCAGCGATTTCAGCATGCTTTTCTCTGCTCATGCACCAATCGCTGTGCGGTGCAATTTCAGCTCGATTGACTACTCTCGGGTTCTGAAAACACCGTTTCTTCCGGAACATCAGTCAAGCTTTCGAACTCAAGTTTGTAGCCATCGGGATCTTCGACCATGGTGACCCACATCCCGTTCCCGACGAACGGCGTCTTGGCCTTAATCCCGCGGGACTTGAAATCCCTGTAAAGAGCCAGAGCGTCTTTGCATTGGAAGCTGATGGAAACGCCCACGCCAACTTTGCTTTCCGCCGTCCAGGAATTTGGTCCTTCTTTCCGATACTCCTGCAGCATGATCGCGGCACTGCCGTGTTGCAGCCAGCACCAGCGCACCTTGCCATCGCCATCCGGAGTCCATTTCTTGGTCATCTCAAAGCCGAGTCCGTCAACATAAAAACGCAGCGACGTTTCCATGCTGCTGACGCGAAAGAAAGGTATGGCTTGTTCGACGTTGGCTTCGGTTTTTGTCTGCGGGTTCATGACCTGGCTGTACAGTCTGGCTTCAATTTTGGCAATTTTTGGCAATTTCGGCGATTTTGGCAATCCTTACGAATACGCCTCATCCAGCAATTCCATCACATGCTTCACCGGCGTCTTCAACCCGCGCTGCTGCACGCCGGCCCGCAACTGGATCATGCAGCCCACGTTCGCCGTGGCCAGCATGTCAGAAGAGACCGAAGTCACGTCTTCCATCTTCTTCTCCAGGATTTTCATTGAGAGCTCATTTTGCGAGACGTTATAGACTCCGGCGCTGCCGCAGCACTGGTCAGAGTGCGGCAATTCAACAAGTTCACATCCAATGGCCGCCAGCAGTTCGCGCGGCTGCGTGCGGATGCGCTGCGCATTGGCCAGGTGGCATGGGTCCTGGTACGCCACGCGCTGTCCGATCTTCCGCTTCGGCGCAACCAGTCCGATCCCTGCCAGATATTCCGTCACGTCCCGCATCTTAGCCTTGAATTCTTTCGCGCGGCCAAGATATGCCGGATCGTTTTCCAGCAGGTCGTCATACTCTTTCATGTTCGATCCACACCCGGCCGCGTTTGTCACAATCGCGTCATAGTCAGCGCCCAGAAAAATATTAATGTTGTGCCGCGCCAGCGCCCGCGCTTCTTCGCGCAATCCGGCATGGGCATGCAGCGCGCCGCAGCAGCCTTGGCCCGCAGGAATGTGGACTTCAATCCCGTTCTGCGTCAGCACATTCACAGTGGCGCGGTTTAAATGCGAAAAGGCGACGTTATTGATGCAGCCCGCAACAAACGCCACTTTGCCGCGCTTTGTGCCGACGGCAGGAAATACCTTGCCGATCTCGCTGAAGAAAAATTCTTTGTCGATCTGCGGAGAAAGCTTGTCCAGGTCGGCCACGCCCATCAGCCTCAACAAGCCGGACTTCCGCACCAGCGTCTGCAAACCTGACCTCTGATAGAACCGCATCAGCTTGGCAACAAAACTAAGCGTGCGGAAATTCGGAATCACTTTGTTGTAAAAGAAATTCCGCAGCACGCGCTGAATAAATGGACGCTTATAGCCCTGCTCAATCTGCGCGCGCGCCCGCTCCACAATGCGCCCATACTTCACGCCGGAAGGGCACGCGATCTCGCACGCCACGCAGCCCAGGCACCGGTCAATGTGCTGTACAAACGTATCCCCCAGCGGCATCTTGCCTTCATTCACCTGCAAGACCTGGTAGATGCGTCCGCGCGGTGAATCCATCTCCATTCCCAGCACTTTGTACGTGGGGCAATGGTTCAGGCAGAGCCCACAATGGACGCAGGTGGAGAGCAGCTCCCAACTCGGGGCATCCTTTGCAAAATTTGCAGGCGGCTGCAAATGAGGATCATGCAGGTGTGGACTAGGAACGCCCGGTTCAAACGCGGTGGTCTCAGACAATGAATCTTCCCCTGTTCAAAATATTTTTCGGATCGATAGCCCGCTTCACCGCGCGCATCATCTTCACGTCCGTCGGTGTCGTCCCCCAAACGTCAAAGTGCGGCTTGGCTTCCTTGGGGCAATGAGCCACTTCAGCAGACGAGCCCGGTGGCAGCATCCCGCGCAACGCGGAAACGCAGTTGGCATACTGCATCGCTGATGGCGGATCGACCGAAAGCGGCATGAGCGCCAGCACCAGGTTGCCCGTGGCGGCGCGGCCCACGGCAGCAGGAATAAGGTTGTAATCCGGAGCCACGCGTTGCAGCGCCTGCAGCGCCGGACCAACATTCTGGATGGCCAGATGCGTGTACAGCACCATGGCATTTCTGTGCCTCGCCAGCACGCTTTCCTCAAAGTGGGAAATCCATCCCCAGAACTCTTCTTCCGCCGGGCCTTCCAGCGTGCGCGTAACCGCCGAACCCAGCTCGCGAGAATAGCGGCCCAGAATATTGTCGCTCCCCGTTGCGCGCAGCACAATCTGCCACTCCACCGCAGGCAGTGAAACGGGCTGCTCCGGCGAGTAATGGTCTGGATCGCGCACCGTTCCCTGGTTGCGCAGATACTCTGACGCGCCTGGAGAAACAATTTCCATGCACACGGGCGTCAGCGGCGATTGAAAAAGCTTCGTCCGGAATTGCAGCGCCTCATCGAGCGAATGGAATGAGCAGGCAAAAGTTCTTGTCTGTCGCGGACGGGGGAAGACTTTGAAGTTGGCCCGCGTAATCACGGCCAGCGATCCGTAGCTGCCGGTAAGCAGCTTCATCAGGTCATAACCCGCGACATTCTTCACCACGCGCCCGCCACCCTTCACTACTTTTCCATCGGCTGTGACGAACTGTATGCCAATGCAGAAATCGCGCATGTGGCCGAATGTTGACTTAAGCGGCCCCGCAGCCCCCGTAGCCAGCAACCCGCCGACGGTGGCATGCTCCAGACTGGCTGCGTCGCACGGCACCCACTGCTGATGTTCACCCAACTGGCGCTGCATCTCGGCAAACGGCATGCCGGCCTGCACCGCAATCGTCAGGTCGCCCGGATCATATTCTTCAACCTTATTCAGGCGCGTGGTGCTCAACAAAATATCAATGCGTTCGGGCACGCAGCCAATCTGCTGCTTGGTTAATCCACCGGCTGGGGCGACGACGAGATCGCGTGCGTTCGCAAGATGCAGTATCGCGCCAACCTCATCGGCTGAGCCGGGAGAGACCACGACGGAAGGAACAACGCCGTTAATCTCAAAGTCGGTGCGCTTAACGTTGGCGTTGCCCACAATGACCGCCAGTTCGCGATCAACAGAAGCAGGGGACGTCACGGTACTCATACTGGCAATCCCGCTACAGGTTCAAATTTGGGTTTGGGCAGAGGCCCGGTAATTTCGCGGCAGAAATGCAGATCGGGAATCATCTTCTGCGGGTTCAGGATTGACTCCGGATTGAAGGCATTGCGCAGCCGCACCATCACCTCAAGATCGTCCTCGGTAAACATGGCCGTCATCAACCCCATTTTTTCCAGGCCCACGCCGTGCTCGCCGGTAATCGACCCGCCAAACTTCAGGCAGCACGCCATGATTTCTTTAGCGGCTTTGCGGCTGTTTTCCGTCTGCTTGGGATCGCGGCTATCAAACAGGATCAGCGGATGAAGGTTTCCATCGCCCGCGTGGAACACGTTGCCGATAACCAGCCCGTAATGCTTGCTGATGCGTTCGATCTCCGCCAGCGTGTACGGAACTTTCGTCCGGGGGATCACGCCATCCTGCGTGTAATAAGAAGGTGACACGCGGCCCACCGCCCCGAAGGCGGTTTTCCGTCCCAGCCAGAGGAGCTGGCGCTGTTTCTCGTCTTTGGCGTGGCGGACTTCGCGGGCCTTCTGTTGCATGCATACGGCGCTCACTGCTTCTGCCTGCTCGTTCACCGTTTCGCGCATGCCCTCAAGCTCAATCAGCAGCACCGCCGCCGCATCTTCCGGGTATCCCGCGTGGACGTTGGCTTCCACGCAACGCACCATCCAGCCATCCAGCATCTCCAACGCCGCCGGCGTCACTCCGCTCTGCGTGATCGCGACCACTGTATTGGCTGCGTCTTCCACGGTGTTATAAATTGCCAGCAGCGTGGTCACATGCTCCGGCAGCTTCGTGAGCTTTACGGTAATTCGCGTCACCACGCCCATGGTGCCTTCCGATCCCACAAAAAATCCGGTCAGGTCGAGACCCGTAGAATCCTGCGCTTTGCCGCCCAGCTCAATCACTTTTCCATCCGG
>Ga0070734_10001588_pt1 | contig 32221 bp, 34 predicted proteins | sample Coa_R1_8_FD_66444 | JGI IMG/M metagenome (GOLD analysis project Ga0070734, IMG submission 66444) | Surface soil microbial communities from Centralia Pennsylvania, which are recovering from an underground coalmine fire - Coalmine... | ecosystem: Environmental > Terrestrial > Soil > Unclassified ... | reverse complement strand
CGTCCAACCCCTTGGCGTAGGCCCGGGCCATCTTGATGCCGCCCACGTCGGGCGAGACAATCGTGAGGTTCTTGAGCTTCTTCTTGCGGAAATGGCTGGCGATAACCGGGAAGGCGTAAAGGTGGTCCACCGGGATGTCGAAGAAGCCCTGGATCTGCTGGGCGTGCAGGTCCATGGTCAAAACCCGGTCCGCCCCCGCCTCGGTGATGATATTGGCCATGAGCTTGGCGGTAATGGGGACGCGGGGCTGGTCCTTGCGGTCCTGCCGGGCATAACCGTAATAAGGAAGAACGGCCGTGATGCGGCGCGCCGAAGCCCGGCGGAAGGCGTCCAGGATGATCAGCAGCTCCACCACGTTGTCGTTGACCGGCGGGCAGGTGGGCTGGATGAGGAAGATGTCCCGGCCCCGGACGTCCTCGTTGATCTTGATGCGGATCTCGCCCTCGGAAAAACGGCTCACGAGCAGTTCGCCCAGGGGAACCTTGAGTGATTCGGCGATGGCCTTCGCCAATTCGGGATTGGCTGTCCCGCAGAAGATTTTCAGTCCGTTCGGACCCACGGTCCTCGTCATGGAGGCTCCTCAATTTTAATGGCGGCGTCGAGAAGAAGGCGGCTTCAGCTGGGCCCGGCGGGGGATGTGGAAGAACGCGTTGGAGGCACCCGGAGGCAATCTTTTACCACAAATGAAACCAAGCGGCAACCGGGACGTTTCAATCTTCGGAATTTACTTCTTCTTTTGGAAAGGCTTGGCGGGGACCCCCACAACCGTCACCCCCGCGGGCACATTCTTGGTAACGACGGCTCCCGCCCCGATAACCGCCCGGTCGCCGATGGTAACCGGCGCTACCAGGGTGGAATTGCTTCCCAGGAAGACCTTATTTCCGATGCGGCTTTCATGCTTATTCTTGCCGTCGAAATTGGCGAAAACACAGCCCGCCCCCACGTTGACATCCCTGCCGAGGACGGCGTCCCCCACGTAGGAAAAATGGCCCATCTTGCTTTCGGCGCCGACCCGGGCGTTCTTGAGCTCGGTGTTCGTCCCGACGTGCACCGATTTATCCAAAACGCAGCCGCCCCTGACGTGGGCGAAGGGGCCGGCGTCGCAGCCGTCGGCCAGCTGGCTGTCCATGATGCGGGAGGACCGGAGGGTCACGCCCCTGCCGAGCCGGGAGGAATGGACCACGCTGCCCGATTCGATGCGGCAGTCCTCCCCGATGACCGTGTCGCCCGTCAGCTTCACGTTCCCCTCGATGACCGTGTCCCGGCCGATGACCGTTTGCCGGCTGACCTCCACCGATTTCGGGTTCAAGAAAGTCACGCCCTTTTGCTGGTGTTCCAACACCCGCCGCAAGTTCAGGATCCGGTGGGCCCAGGACAACTGGCCGCGGTTGCTGATGCCCAGGACTTCCGTGCGGTCGGGCATCATCAGGGCCTGGACCTTGCCGCCCGCACGCACGAGGTGGGCGATGGATTCGGTGATATAAAACTCCTTTTTCGCCTTGGAAGCCTCCAGGGACTTCAAAGCCTGGGACAGGAAAGGCGCCTGGAAGAGGTAGACACCGGCGTTGACTTCCTTGATCCGCCGGATTTCATCGGTCGCTTGGTCCTCTTCGACGATCCCTTCCACATCCCCGTTGGGCCCCCGGACAATCCTTCCATAGCGGAAAGGATTCTCGATCCGGGCCGTCAGCAGGGTCGCGGTGGATTGCTGGAGAAGATGGATTTGCCTCAAGGCCAAGACGCTTTCCCGCCGGGTCAGGCAGTCGTCGGCATAGAAAACAATGACGTTTCCCTTGAAGGACTTCAGATAGGGCAGGACCTGCTGGACCGCATGGCCGCTGCCCAGGTTTTGTTTTTGAAGGACGGGCTTGGCCCTTTTCCCCAGATATTCGGAGACTTCTTTCGAATGGGGGCCTACCACGACGAAGATCTTATCGGGAGAGAGGGCCTCGGCGTTCTGGAGGGAGTATTCGATCATGGGCTGGCCCGCCACCGGCAGAAGCGCCAGGGGGGTCTTGGAATTCATGCGCTTGCTGTCGCCCGCCGCCAGAATGACCGCCGCCAAAGGAATGGCCACCGAAGCCTCCAATAAATCGAAACTTGGCTTATTTAACCACAGAGACAACCACCCCGTAAAAAAATCGCATGGCTTTTAAGCGTACCTTTTTATTTGTGGGTATCTGAAGTTCCATTCGTAATTCTGAGAAATACCAGATAATCCAACACTGGAGAGTCGTGTTCGATAGAGGAATTTCTCAGCCGGTAAATACCGTTCAATCGGTCCAAGAACCAAGAGTCGGTCCAATGTTGGATAAGATCGTCCAATTTACCCAATTCCTCCGGCGTTATAGAACAAACGGAATATGCCCTCGACAATCGGTAACCTTCCTCACCCGAAACCACAATGTCATCTATTCCCATTTCTTTAAGTCTCTTCCGGATTCTTTCCGCTTTCCCATTTTCTTGCAGAACCAATCGTGGAAGAACTTGGTCGTCAAACACGCTGTTTGTGTAAAAGGGCCGGGGATAATAAAGTCCCCGCGCATCTCCCACCACAAGGATGCAAGCGTCCGGGGGAAGGAAACTTTGCGCCGCCTGGGTCAAACTGTAATAGGTGGCGGTTTGCCGGGCCTGCCCAAGGTATTCCTCGCGGGTTTCAACCCCCAAGGCCATTTTCGGGGTCCGGTAATAATCCACGCTCAGGCGTGCAAGCGAAAGAAAGCTGAGCGCGGCGAAGAGCGTCACGATCCCGCCCCAAGCCCAGGCCGCTTTCTTCCATTCCGCATCCTCCAGAAGCAACAACATGGCTGCGAAGCAAACGACGAATCCGGGAATCATCAGCCGGAGCTGGTGGGAAATCAGAAAGCCGGATAATAAAAGAAGGAAGCTAAGCAGGACAAAAAACCGGGTAAGGGGCCGCCATTTCCCGCCGAGGAACAAAAAGGGGACAAAGCCAAAAAGCAGCGGCGCGATGGTTTTATTCAGGTCTATCGAAAATACCCGGCTGGCCCAGCCCCACAAAGAGAAGCTGGCGCCCAAAGCCGCCTCGTTGTCGTTGAGAAGGGCCGCCATATTTTCGGACGGCAGGGCCCGGCCGCCAAAAACGGACGAAAGGTAGGGATAAAAAAAATTTCCAGTAAAGACGTTGTTCTTTAACAACCAGGGCGCTACCGAACCGGCCATCAATAGGATAACCCAGACCCACCCGGCCTTTTTTTTCGGATCGACTGCACCCTTTTTATAGAAAAACAGCGCCGTGAAGAGGACTATCCCCACGCTGGCGATGGCGGTGTACTTCACCGTCAAGGCGGCCCCACCCAAGAGGCCTGCGGCCAGTGCCCAGGAATTCCCGGCGCCCGGGAGCCAGCGAAGAAGCGTGTAGATAAAGAGGATAAAGAAGAAGGCCAGCAAGACGTCATTCTGGGTGGTCCAGACCGCGGCCGAGACCAGGGGCAGGGTAAGCACCATGGCCCAGGCCATGAGCCCCTTGTCCCAGCCTGATTCCTCGGCCACCCAACCGGCCAGGGCCAAACCGCAAAGGCCGGCCGAAAAGGCGTTGAGCATTTTGGCCGCCTCGCTGCCCGCGAAGAAAAACCCGTTGGCGAAGTAGAGTTCCCCGCCGAAAGGAAAGTAGGAGTACAGGTTGGTGTAAAAGTCGGCGAGGCCGTGGTGGAATTGCCAGAACTGGAGGGCCGCGAGATGGTAAACCAGACCGTCAAAATAGACGTCGGGGGTCATGCCTTGGAGCAGGTCCAAAGCCAAACTCAAGGCCCCCAAAACTCCCAATAAAAGAAAGAAATTCCCGGGCTTTGGCCATCGGGGAAACTTTTGGATTTTGAGGAAGCTCCGGGAAAGGTCCCAAAGGGCCCAGCCCAACAAAGCCAGCCCCAAGGCCCACTGGAGCGGTTCGAACCAAAGCCGGTTCAACCCGAACCCCAGCCAGAGGGTATTGGTCGTGGCGATCCCCAGCGCCATTTCCAGGCAAAACCGCAGGGCGGCGTTCTTTTCCGTAAGCCCGATCCATTGGAGGAATCGGTGTCCCAACCGCCACAGGACGAACAAAACCGCCAGGACACAGCCGAGGTTTTTAAAGAAGTTGAGCCAGTTACCCGCCAGCTTGTGGAAATCAGCCTGGCTTAAGGCCGAAAAGGCCGTGGAAATAAAGGAAAGATCGAAGGCGGTTTTGAGGGAAAAATAATGGGCGAAGACCAGCACGGCCCAGACCAGAAGCAGGCCCCCGAAAACCTTGTCACGCCAAGCCGGTCCGGGGAGGGATTTCATGGGTTTATTATGCCCCGCCTACCGGAAGGCCTCCAACACTTCATGAAAAATTTTGAAGCTGTTATTGGCGAGATTTCCGTCCTTATAGTTGCCGCCCGTCAACACGCAGACCAGGTCAAGGTCCGGGACGATGAAAACATGCTGGCCGCCCACACCCCAGGCGTCCAAGCTGCGATGTTTCTTTCCATGCCAGGTGACATCCCTTTCCCACCATAGATAGCCGTAGTCGGCTTCCTTGCCCGTTTGGGTGTTCGGCACAAAAGGCGAGGTGGACCGGGTGATCCAGCTTTCAGGGACGACTTCCCGGCCCTTCCACTCTCCTTTCTTCACCATCAAATATCCCAGCTTGGCCATGTCCCGGGGCCTTAAGGCCAATCCAAAGGCGGGGGAATGGCTGTCCCCCGGGCCATCCCACCAGCGAGTCTCCTGGATTCCCAGCGGTCCGAAAAGGAATTTCTGGGCGTACTCGGGCAGGCTCAGGCCGCTTTGCCGCTCCAGGATCACACCCAGCGGGGTTAAACAGGCGCCGCAATAGGCGAAATGGGAGCCGGGCGGGTTTTGCTGGGGCAGGGATAGGGAAAAATCCAGCCAATCGGGGGAAGCCACCATCTTCCAGGAACAGGATTCCGAATCCTTGAAGTCGTCGCAGCCGAGCCCCGAAGTCATGGTCAGGAGGGATTCCAGGGTGATGGAATCCTTGGTCTTTTCCCAGTTGGGCTTAAGCCGGTATTCGGGGAAAGAGTCGAAAAGCTTTTGTTCCGGCTGGACCAGGCCTTGCCCCACCCCGATCCCAAAAAGAAGCGAGAAGATGTCCTTTGTGACCGATTGGACGGGATGGAGATCGTTGGGGCCGTAACCGTAGAAATACTCATCCAAGACCAGCTTTCCGTCCTTCACCACCGCCAGGCTATGGATATGGGGAAAGGAGCCCGTCAGGATATCCCGCACGACCCCTTCCACTTTTGGCAGGTCGGCCCGGCTTTTCCGGAGGTCCCCGATTTCCCACCCATCGGACAGGACGGCGGGTAGAGCATATTGATAAGGGGTTTGCCCGCCTCCATCGCTTCCAAGCCTCGCCCGGAGATAATCCTCCCCCCGGTGGAGGGTGACCGGGTAGCCTTGGTTTTCAAGCACCAAACTGCGCTGGATATCCGCGCCGGGGCCTTGCGTGAAAATTCCGGTCAGGATTGCCTGGCCCGGGGTTTTCGAAAGCTCCAGGACACCCCCTCCGTCGGTCCGGCCTTGGAGTTTTCGTCCGTCGCCTTCCAGGGTCATGGCTTCGCCATAGATGCCGTCGTCGATGTTGTCATATTCCCCGGTGCCTTCCTTCAAGACGAAGGCAACGCGGAAGAGATGGCTCCCCGTCCCCATCTCCCCTTCCCAGGTTCCCTGCCAATCAGGGGGGCCAGCGAGGCTCGGGGCCGTCAGCAGGAAAAGGAGGGATAAAAGGAGGCCCGACTTCTTGGGGGGACGCACCATGGATTAAAAAGCCAAATCCAGGCCCAGTTCGGGGCCTTGCGGGGCCAGGGCCAGCCGGGGCTTTAATTCCAGGACGGCCTGGGGGCTGTTCCGGAGCAGTTGGTTGTAGCGCTGGACAGCGTTGTACTTGCGGCCCTCGGCGCCGTTGTCCAAAAGGGCCCCCGCGCCCCAAAAAAACTCCCCCGCCACCACGGCGGTGGAGATCCGGTCGAACCAGTCCACGCCCAGGAAAGGCACGGGTTTGAAGTTCAAGGCCACATCCACGCCCACCACCCCGCCCGTCACGTATAGGACGCTGGCGGCGAAATGGCATTGCTCCGCGTCCCGGATGAGGTCGGAAGCTTCCTCGTCGCGCAGGGGGTAAATCAGTCCCTTGAAGTCCGCATAGCGGGTGAGGGGCCTCCCCCCCATCGAATAGTTCATCCCCCCACCCAAAAGGCCGAAGAGCCCCAGGTCCATCCGGGTATCGATGCTTTGGCCGGACGCGAAGGGGTCGGCCTGCGCCCTCCCGACAACCGCACAGGCGAGTACGGGCACCAGCAAAAAAAACAGGGCTTTTGTTTTAAAAACTCTCATGGCGTTATTTAAATCGAAAGACCGTTAAAGCGCCAGTCAACTTTCCAATCCCGGGCCCGCCCGGACCTGTCAGCCTGGATTTTTTTCAAAATCGGACAAAACTTCCTGTTTTATTTGGCGAATTTTCTCTAGAATTCCCTATCTCATAGACCCGGCGGAGGCCGCCATGCCCGACAAAGCGAAAATCATTCTCGATGGAAAAACCTACGAATACCCCGTGGTGGTTGGCACGGAAGGCGAGAAGGCCATCGACATCTCCAGCCTGCGCGCCGACAGCGGCTATATCACCCTGGACAACGGCTACGGCAACACCGGCGCCTGCCAGAGCGCCATCACTTTCATCGACGGCGACAAGGGCATCCTGCGCTACCGCGGCATCCCCATCGAGGAACTGGCCGAGAAGTCCTTTTTTATCGAGACCGCCTACCTGCTCATGTACGGCGACCTGCCCAGCACCAAGAACTTCGACACCTTCTCCGATCACCTGAACCGGTCCTCCCTGATCCCCGAGGACATGATGCAGTTCTTCAACGGTTTTCCCCGGGGCGCCCACCCCATGGCCGTGCTGACTTCCGTGGTGGCCTCCCTGGCGGCCTTCTACCCGGTCAAGGACAACCTGGACCCGGCGGACGAGGAGGTCATCATCGCCAACCTCATGTCCCAGATCCGCACCATCGCCGCCATTTCCTATAAGAAGACCATCGACGAGCCCGTCGTTTATCCCTCCAATAAGCTCAAATTCGTGGAGAACTTCCTCAATATGATGTTCGCCTCGCCCGTCAATGACTACCAGCTGGATCCGGACGTGGTGAAGGCCCTGGACATGTTCCTGTTGCTGTCCGCCGACCACGAACAGAACTGCTCCACCTCTACCGTGCGCATGGCGGGCTCCAGCCTGGCCAATATCTACGCGGTCATCGGGGCGGGCATCAGCGCCCTCTGGGGCAAGCTGCACGGCGGGGCCAACCAGGAAGTCATCGAGATGCTCGAACAGATCCGCGACAGCAAGATGTCCCCCTCCGCCTTCGTGGACAACATCAAGAACAACAAGGGAAAACTGATGGGTTTCGGCCACCGGGTCTACAAGAACTTCGACCCCCGCGCCAAGATCATCAAGAAGCTCTGCGATTCGCTCCTCAACAAACCGGGCCTGAACGACCCCATGTTCGATATCGCCAAAAAGCTGGAGGAAATCGCCCTGAAGGACGATTATTTCCTCAGCCGCAAGCTCTATCCCAACGTGGATTTCTATTCCGGCCTCATCCTCAAGGCCGCGGGCTTCCCGGTGAACATGTTCACGGTGCTTTTCGCCATCGGCCGGGTGCCCGGGTGGCTGGCCCACTGGAGGGAGATGCGGCACGATAAGAACACCCGCATCAACCGCCCCCGGCAGGTTTACCAGGGCCCGACGCAGAGGGCCTACGTGCCGATCGAAAAGCGGAAATAAGCCGGCCCTTAAGACGTTTCTCGCGCCCTAAAGTTACGCGGGGTGAATCCGCTTTCTTCCCAACGATTTCAGCCCTGTTTTCCGTTCCAACCCTTTCCTTCTTCCTTCCTCGTCACTACCTCTGAGGGTCAAGTACACGGCTATCCCCTGGGCAAAGCCCGGGGCCTCGGCAGCCGGCCAAAAACCTTCAAGTTGGTGTGATGGAAAGGAGACTGTCATGCGTAAACGGATCGCTTTAACGCTGGCCATCTTATTGGCCCCCATTGCCATGGCCTGGGCCCAGGACAACAACCCGGAGACTGCCCTCTCCACCGTTTCTTCCGCCAAGAATTTGAAGCCCATCGACATCCAGACCTTTTGGGCCGGGGACGACGCCGTTTCGAACGGCTTTTATTACGACGGCCTTCCCCTTCAAACCTCTTCGGACTTTAAAAAGGTCATCGACCCCTTGGGCGACAGCCAGGCCAGCGCTTACCTCGATTCCGCCTCGAATAAGGAAAGACTGGGATCGGGCCTTTTCTGGACCGGCCTGGGGGTGGAAATGGCGGGCTGGGTGGACTTCACCGTGGAGATGACGAAGATGGGGAACACTTCCATCAATGCTTACGGGTACGTGACCGGCACCACGCCCAACCTGGGACCCAGCCTGGCCCTGATCCTGGCGGGTAACGCCGGGTGGGTGGGCGGCTTGCTCCTGCGGGGCGACGCCGGTTCGGAGCGTTATAACGCCGTCAACCGCTACAACTACTTGGTCCAGCACCCCGATTCCCTCTCCCTGGCGCCCTATTCCAGCCCGGATGCGGCGGGAATGGACCTTACCCAAGCCTTTTAAACCTGTTTTTCAAAAGCAAAAGGGGTGTCCGGCGGATGACCGGACGCCCCTTTTTTGCGTTTTCAGGAAGATACACGTGCGAAATAACTCGGGGTGTTGAAAAGCGCCCTTCCCCGTTTTTAAGATGAAAAAAAGGTTTAGGTGAATACCGGAGGCGGACATGAAACCAAGGATAACCTTCCTGACTTTGGGCGTGGATGACCTGGAAAAATCGCTGAAGTTTTACCGGGACGGCCTTGGTTTAACGACACAAGGTATCGTCGGGGGGGAAATCGAGGACGGCGCGATTGTTTTTTTCGACCTCAACAACGGCTTGCGTATGGCCCTTTATCCCCGCAAAAGCCTCGCCAAGGACGCCACCCTCCGCCGGACCCCGCCCAGCCCCACCGAATTCAGCATCGGCCACAACGTCAACAGCCAACGGGAAGTGGACGAGGTGATGGCCCAGGCGAAAAAGGCCGGCGCCAAGATCGTCAAACCGGCCCAAAAAACCTTTTGGGGCGGTTATTCGGGGTATTTTCAGGATCCCGACGGCCATCTTTGGGAAGTGGCCTGTCACCCCGGATGGAAATTCGACGATTGAGTTCCAGGCAAGGGCGGAACCCTTCCTCTGGGCCCCGCTGAATTCAATGCCCCCCAACCAAAAAAAAGGTTTCTTCCGTACAAATAAAGTTCATATAAGTTACAAACAAAATTCCGAGCCCTTCTTCCCGGCTCCCCCCAACGGAAACAGTTTCGTCCGTGTGACAGTATTCATAAGTGTCCACAAATGGAATCTGTGGAAAGCTGAAACCGTCAGGGCTTCGCAAGATCCACGGTGGCTTCCTCCAGGGACGCGCCCCCGGCCGGAAGACGGGTGCGGAGCCGGGACGAAAAGGAGAAGCAAGATGAAAAACTTTCTGTTTATAGTGACCTTGGTCGGGGCCGGGCTGTTTCCCCTGCTGATAGGGACTTCCTGCAGCAGCAGTTCCCCCACGGGAGGCGGCATGTACGGCGGGGGGTCTCCCATACCGACTTCCACGCCGGGACCGGCCGCCGCGGTGACGATCAGCGCTGTTTTCGGCAGCAGTTACCAATTTTCACCCAGCACCGCCACCATCACGCACGGACAATCGGTGCAATGGAACATCGCGACCATCCATCCCTTGAATATCGACGATGGGTCCGGGACCTGCCTGGTTTCGGGCACCACCGCCTTCCCCTACACCTACACCTTCATGACGGCTGGAACCTACCATTTTCATTGCGGGGTGCATTCCAGTTGCGGCAACGGGATGTGCCCGAACCCGACCACCTGCACGGGAATGGTGGGGACCATCACGGTGAATTAACCGGGCGGGCAAAGGGCGGCTTCAGCCCCTCTTCGCTTCGTTGTACTTCACGCGGGCCTTGACCAGTTTGCCGATGAGCGCCAGGGGAAGCTTCTTCTCCAAGGGCAGGCGCAGGGTGGCGCTGGTGGAAGTGCTGTAACCCCTTAGTTCCTTCCGGTGGTCTTGCAGGATGGGCGGCGGGATATAAAGCCCGATATGGTTTTTCATGAGGGCGAAATAGGCCAGGCGGCCCTTGTAGCCGTAATAAGGCATGCCATAACTGATCTTTTCTTCGGCCTTGGGCGCGGCTTTTTGGATCGCCGAGCGCATTTGCTTCAACTTGGCCCGGAGCGGCCCGGGCGCCCCGGCGATATAGGCTTCCACGCTCTTGGTTTTTTTCATGCGATCCCCAAAAGGTTCAACAACCCATAAAGGCACCCGCCGATGAGGGCCAGGCCGCCGAAGATCCCGAAAAAAGCATGGTCGCCGAAGGAGCTTTCCAACTCCCGCTGGCTTTCGTCGGAAAGGATGAAAACCTCGCTCGATCGAAGGCCCTTGGCCACGCAAAGCCCGCTGGTGGCGCCCGAGGGTGGTTCGGTCAATCGGGCCGAAGACTCCTGGCAAGTGCCCATGACGAAAACCTTGTCCACGGGCTCCAAATGCCGCTCGGTAAAGCGCAGTTTTTTTTCGAAGCCGAAAAAGGACCGGCAGGAAACGCCCCGCCGGTCCATAAAGTCCGAGATGCGGCCGGGGACTTCGGTAAAAACACCCGTCTCCAGCTGGTAGGCGCGGGGGATGATCACCTTGGAGCCTTCCGGTGCCACCATCACCATTCCCGTTTCATCCTGGATGAAAAAAGGGGATGTTTTCGAATTTCCGCTGAGAATGGTTTCCCAGTGGCAATTCTTGCCGCTGCTCACGTATTGTTCGATCTCATATTCGTAGTAAACGCATTTCCGCCCGCTCAAGGGGCCCTCAAAGGGGCACCAGTCCACCGCCGAGCCGCTGATTTCCACCAGCCCTGGCGCCATGGCCCGGACGGTGGAGAGGGGGATGTCCTGCATCAACCGCTTGGTGCGCAATTGGGCAAAGCCCCAGAAGAAGGCCGCCACCCCGCCCACCAGTCCCGCGGCGCAAAACAGGATGCCCCTGCCTTGATCCGCGCTGGAGTAACTGGAGTAATAGGCGAAAACCGGCGTCCCGCCGGAAACCAGGAACAGGACGAAAAAGAAGGCGCCAAGACGGCGCAAGGCAGGGGGGCTCATGATGCGGCCAGGTTCACCTGGACGATCCCCTTCTCCCCTTCCGCCGCCTGGAAAAGGTCGCGCCGGGTGAGTTTCATGCCGCCGGCCAGGAGGACGTCGGGAAATTGGGCGATGCGGGCGTTGTAGGCCGCCACCGTATCGTTGTAAAAACTCCGCCGGTCGGCGACCTGGCTTTCCAGGTCCGAAAGGGTCTTTTGCAGTTCCAGGAAATTCTGCTGGGCCTTGAGCTGGGGGTAATTCTCCACCACTGCGAAGAGGCGGTTCAGGCTGCCCGTGAGGGTTTCGGCCGCTTGGGCTTTGTCGGATAGGCTCACCGCCCCCAGGGAAGCGGTGCGGGCGGCGGTCAAATCGGTGAGGGTCTTTTGCTCAAAATCCTTATACCCTTTGACCACGGCCACCAAATTGGGCACCAGGTCATGCCGCTGTTTTAAGAGGACGTCGATATTCGCCCAGGCCTTGTCGATGTTAACCTTGAGCCGGATAAGCCCGTTGAAGACCGTGACGAGATAAAGGAAGAGTCCTAGAACGGCGAAGAAGGCCACCACCGTCCCAACTGTTGCAGTGATCACAATACCCCCTTCGTTATGAGGGATCCCAAACGGCTTCATTTTACCCGTTCTTTCCCGGTCCGCGGAAGGGTTGTTCCCGGCGGATAGGGAAGGGATAATAACCCCGGCGTTTCAACCCAAAGGAGCAAATCTTTGAAACATTTTCCGACCCGGCCTTGGGCCCTTGCGGCCCTGATTTTCCCCCTCCTGCTGTGCGGCTGTTCCACCCTCCAGCAGTTGGCCCAGATGGCGACCCTCACCCAATGCCAGTTTCGCCTGGCTTCGGTGGACCAGGTCTCCCTTGCCGGCATTGCCCTGCAAGGGGGGATGAAGGCCTCGGATATCGGCCCCATGGACCTTCTGAACCTCCGCTCGGCCTTCACATCCAACAGCCTGCCGCTTCAGTTCACGGTGAACGTCGAGGCCAAAAACCCCAACAGCTCGCCCGCCGGCATGAACCGGATGGAGTGGGTTCTCTTCATCGACGGGAACCGGATGACCTCCGGCGTGCTGGAAAAACAGGTTCAAATTCCCGCCAATGGCGGCCTGGGGAATTTCCCCCTGGTCATGGAAGTCAATTTGATGGACGCCTTTTCGGGCAAGACCTTCAATTCGATGGTCAACCTGGCCTTGAACATCGCGGGGGAAGGGACCCAGCCCAGCCACGTGACCCTTCAGGTGAAACCTTCCATCAGGGTGGGGGACCAGTCGCTCGATTATCCCGGCTACGTCACCGTCAGCCGTGATTTCGGCCCGGCCCAATAACCCGGCTTTACCGCTGGGGACGGGCCTTTGGACGCGCCGCCCAGGTGGCGGGGATAATATAAAGGAGGATCAGGGCCACGAATCCCGCCACGCCCAGCCAGACCCGCCAAAAGACCAGGAGGGTTGCGGTCAAATAAAGGAAGGGCCCCCGGCGGAAATGCCGGCTGATCTCCCGGACCACCCCGGGGTCGGTCCCGGGCGCCAGGCGGTCCTTGTCCCGGCTTCCATACCACCAGACCAGGTTGAAGGGGATGCCCCCCACCGTGATGATCCCGCCGTAAACCAGGGCCGCCGCGCGGGCGTTTTCCACCGGGCCCGCCAGGTGCTCCCCCAACAAGCCCGCCCCGAAGGGGATGGCCACGATGTCCAGCATCAGCAGGCTGTTGAACAGCACCAGGCTGTGGTCCGCTTTCTTGATGTAGTGGAACATCAGGTGGTGGTTGGACCAGACCGCCGTGATGATGAGGAAGCTGAGGAAAAAGCTCAGGTAAGCGGGCCAGAGGCCCGCGAGGAAGGCCGGCAGGCTTGTGCCGGCCAGTTCCTGGGTCGTCGGGATGCGGAGGCCCAAAACCAGGAGCGTTGCCGCAAAGCCGAAGAGCGCGTCGCTATAGGCCACCAGCCGTTCGGTTGCGAAAAGCTCGGGCTGGGGGTTTTTCCGCGGGGCCTTCATAACTTCGCCGTCAGGTCGATCCGGGTGGTCAGCATCGGGTCCCGGCTGGTGGTGCCGATGATGTCGGAGGGGGAGGGACCGAAGACATCATAGTCGGCGCGCCAATCCACGTATTGGGCAAGATCCAGGCGCAATCCGTCCTCCAGGCCCATCTCAACCTGTCCCATGAACCAGGTGTTGTTGTTGTGACCCAGGCCCGGGTTGGGGTCGTTGAAGGCCGAGAACACCGCGTCGGGCTGGATGTAAGCCCACTGCAATCCACCGGCCCATTTCCCCGCCTGCTCCGCCTTGCCCACTTCCACCCCGGCGAAAAGCGCCAGGTCGTTGGGATCGTTCAAGCCCGGGTTGATGGCTTTCACGTTGGTATTCGTGGCGGCGTTGATCGTAAAGGATGAAAGGTTGAGGGCCCCGTGAAGGGTCCAGAGGACGGGGATCTTTTCTTCCCCAATCGTATGGGAAACATTGAGGATTCCCTCCACCACGTGCATCTCAGGAATGACATTGTTGCTGCTGTTGTCCCCCACCATTCCCTTAGAAGTAATGGAGAGGGGTGCACCCGGGGGAAGAGAAGGGGTTACATTCATATAGCTTGAGACAGCCGCGTCTCCCGTTTCAAAGGAATAAACATTGGAAACATATTGGTAGCCCGCCGTCAGGGCCACCTGTGCGTCCCCCAGGTCCAGTTGTTGTTGGACTTGGACCTCGGCCATGAAGGGGTCCGCCCCCGCCCCGTCGATGGTGGCGGGCCCGTTGTCCTGGAGCCGGAAATAAAGCAGTTTGAAATGGGTGTCCTTCGAGGGGTCGACGGTCAAGCCCATGCCCTCGGGCATCACGTCCTCGCTCCAGGTGATGGGGGTATAGGCCAGGGGGTTGGCGATCTTGCCTACTGAAAGGGTGACCACGTGGTTGAGGGCCTTGGGCGAGAGTGAAACATAGGCCTGGTCCAGCCCCACGTTGAGGAAGGTGGCCCCGCCGCTCAAGGTCCAATAGGGGTCGGTGGGGTCGCCCGTGCCGGAGGTGATGAAGCACAATCCCGCCTTGGCCTCGCCGCCGAAGTCCTTCTCGGCGCCGATCCTGGCCCGGATGCGGTAATTCAGCCGGTGGTCGATCCACAGGGGCGTGGAAGAATCGTCGGTGGGCGCATAGTCCTGTCCCTGGACCAGGTAGGTGAACCGGTACCGCACGTCGCCGTAAAAATGGAGCCCCAAGTTTTTTTCGAGACTTTCAGCCGGCTCCACCGGCGGGGTTTGGGCATTCAGCGGGGTAAACCCGGAAAGGGCAAAGGCGAATAACAAGGGCAGGAAAAAAGTAGATTTGCGGCGGATCATAGCGGCCTCCTTGAATATATGGACGGTATCTTAACGCCGCTTTGGACTGAAAATCGAATAAGATGTTGCGCCGCAGGATCAATGAAAAAGGAGCCGTCATGCCATTGCGCCAGAGAGTCCTTGGAAAAACCAATATTTCGGTGGCCGAGGTGGGCTTGGGCCTTTGGGCCGTGGAAGGCTCCGACTGGGGCCGGGCCGACGACAAGGAAAGCCTGGAAGCCGTCGAGAAGGCCCTGGAATCGGGGGTCAACTTTTTCGACACCTCCGACGTTTACGGCAACGGCCACAGCGAGGAACTGTTGGGGCGGGCCATGAAGGGCCGCCGGGAAAAATTCGTGGTCTCCACCAAGATCGGCTGGCGGGGCTTCACCGACGGCCACAGCGCCTATACCACCGTGGACAAGCTCATCGCCGGGGTGGAATCGAACCTGAAGCGCCTCCAGACCGACTACCTGGACATTATCTTCGACCACATCAATTTCCAGGAATCCACCATGCCCGTCTTCGTCGAGGGTTTCGCCAAACTGCAAAAGCAGGGAAAACTCAAGGGATGGGGCCTCTCCACCAGCGATTTTGAATACCTCAAGAAGTTCAACGCCGGCGGCGGCTGTTCGGTGGTGCAGATCGATTACAGCCTCCTCAACCGGACCTCCGAAGCCGATATCCTTCCCTATTGCGTGAAGGAAAACATCGGCTTGGTCATCCGCGGACCCCTCGCCATGGGCCTTTTAGCGGGTAAATTCACCAAGGATTCCCATTTTGAGAAGACCGACTTCCGGCACAACTGGACCGAAGACCCGGCCCAGAACAAGACCTACCTAGAGGACCTGGCAAAAGTGGAAAAATTAAAACCCCTGGCCCAGGGCAGGACCCTCGCCCAGCTGGCCCTTCAGTTCACGCTGGCCTATCCGGCGGGATTGGTCGTCATTCCCGGCGCCAAAAATCCGGAACAAGTGGAGGCCAATGTCGCCGCCGGTCTCCTGCCGCCGCTCACACCCGAAGAGATGAAGAAGCTGGACGCCGTCACCCCGCCCCGGGGCGGCCGGAAAATATGGCCAGCTTAAGGGCAGTTTGATTTTTTCCGCATTAGATATTAGAAAGGGTAAGACCTTTACCGCATCTTTACCTCTCTTCATTTGACCTGGGCCCGCCGGCTGTCGTCTAATATTCAGCGAAGGGCTTTTCCCATTCCGCGATGAAAGCGGTTCAAAAGACGGGTTGATCCCGGGGCCCCAGAGGGACGACGAAGCCATGAGTCATGAAATTTCGGAATTGGAAGACTTGTTCCTCGATGAAAATTACGTCGAGGCCCTGAAGGTCGTCGAAAAGGCCCTGGCCAAAAGCCCCAAGAATATCGGCTTCCTCAAGCAGAAAGCGTCGTTGATCCTGCATGCCCCCGGATCCAAATTCACCCTCCAGGACGCGGAAAAATGCCTGCTGCGCGCCCACCAGTTGGCCCCGCTGAACCTGGATATCCTCAACGATCTCGCCCGTTTTTACGAGAAGGACCTGCCCAACCCCGAACGCCGCGATCATTTCTACAACCTCTTTTGTTCCATCGTGGACCGCAAAATCGGCGAGGCCTGACGCCTTCAGGCGTGGCAGTCGCTTTCCACCAACCGCCGGTCCTTGGGAAAACTCCCCCAGCCTTTCTTGGAAGCGTATTCCAGCACCAGCGGGATCCTTTGGTCGAACATGCGCTTCCACCCCTCGCCCATGAATTTCTTGATCAGCACACCCCGAAGTCCGTGGATACCTTCGTGCAATAGGCTCAGCCTTGTGCCCTTGCCTTCTTCCTGGAGGGTCCAGGTGATGGTGAAGGGGTCCTTCCCTTCGTCGTTCCCCGCCTGGGTCCAGACCAGCTTGTGCGGCTTGTCCACTTCCACGATCTCGCAGCGGGCCTTGCCGTCCCAACCCATGACCGGCTTGGCGTAAAAGTTGAATTTTTGCCCCTTCACGGGCTTGAAGTTCTCGTTGCGCATCAGCCATTGGCCCAGGGCCTCGGGTTCGGTCAGGGCCGCCCAAACATGCCCGATGGGATAGGGGTAAAAGGCTTCCAATTCAATCTTGGCCATGCTTCCTCCATTTGTCATCACGAGGAGCCGCCCCAATCGGGGTGGTTGGCGACGTGGTGATCTCAGGTTTTTGGATTTCCATGCTTTTGCCTTAAATAGCCGCCCAGGGCGGCCAACTTGACCACCCAATAGGCTTTGTGGGACGCAACCCAGTCTGAAATTTCCTGCAGGGGTTCGGGGGTCAGCCGGTAGAGCCTCTGGCGCCCTTGCCGCCTTTCCTCCACCAATCCGGCCTTTTTGAGGACCGTCAGGTGTTGGGAGAGGGCGGGCGGGGTGGCGTGAAAATCCTTCGCCAGTTCCCCCACGGGCAGTTCCCCTTTCTCCAATAATTCCAACAGTTTTCGCCGGGCCGGATGGGCGATAGCCTGGAAGACATCCTCATGGGCGGGTCGTCGGTTCATGGGGCGATACTATTAAGCTAAAGCTTAAATGTCAAGAAGATAGTTAAGTAAAAGATTAATTATAAAATGAAAAAGCCTGCCCCGGCCCGTGCAGCCAACGCACCCCATATATGGGGTGGCCTCAAGGCCCGGTCGGGCGGCGAAATCATTTTCGCACTTGCTTTTGTCGTTTGAAGAGGCCTAGCGTGAAAATAGAGGGATGGGATACATCCCCATAGAAAAGAAGGCCGCCATGAACCCGACCGACCCGCAAGGCCCGACACTTGAAAAAGCTCCCGAAGCTTCAAACAGCAATGGCGATAAATACTTTGTTGTGGTGGACGACAACCAAGGGGACCAGCTGTTGCTGAAGAAGGCTTTGGAGGACAACGGGGTCGAGGAGCCCTTCCGTTTCGTGGGCAACGGTTTGGACCTGATCCACCTCTTGGAGGAGTGCAAACCCTCCCTGTTGACGCCGGCGGGGATCCTTCCCTGCCTGATACTGCTGGACCTTTATATGCCCCGGGTGGACGGCCACGAGGCCCTGCGGATCATCAAGAACGACCGGGACCTGCGCAAGATCCCGATCATCATCCTCACCTCATCCCACACCGAGCACGACATCACGCAAAGCTACCACGAGGGGGCTAACTCCTTCCTGAGCAAACCCATGGAATACAGGAACCTGGTGGGTCTTATAGGGTTGGTGAAGAAATACTGGCTCGAGGAGGCCCGCCTGCCGGTTTAAGGGTCAAAGGTCGATCAACAGCCCGCCGGTGACGGAACCATAAAACAAAGGGTCATTGTAAAAAAAGCCGTAGGTGGCCCGGCATTCGAGGAAAAGCCTGACCGCTTCCTCGCTTTTGATCGTGAACCCGAACCCCGCCTGGGCGGAGGGTGCGTAACGGAAAATTTCCGGGAGATATTCATCGAAGGTCGTGGAATTATTCGAATCAAAAACCTGGACCTTCCCTTTGGAACGGTAAAGCAGGGAAAGCCCCGGTCCGCCCCGGGCATAGAAACCGACCGGGTTGGTTGGGGGCAGGAAATAATATTTGGCGTCCAAAGCCAGGTTCCCTCCCGCGACGCTCAGCCGGGGTCCGGAATAACTCGCAAGATAGGGCGGATAGGTGTAGGACGAGAGGGTGGTCGGGTTGTCGGCCACGATGCCCAAGGCGTCGGCCTGGATTCCGAAAGCCCAATCGGGTAAGGGGCGGACTCCGAGGTAAAAACTCGCTTGGATACCTTCATTCCAACCTCCGGTCAGGCTGTTGTTTTGGAACGGGAAATTCGGTCCGATGGAAAGGGAGAATTCGATGGGCCGCGAGGAGGGAGCGGGGGTGGGGGCCGGAGTTGTCTCTTCCTGGCCGTAAAGGAACCGTTGCAGGGCGGGGTTGTCGGGATGCAGGGCCAGGCTTTGGCCGTAGGCCTCGGCGGCCTTGGCTGGATCTTTCAGGTGCAGGTAGCAGTCCCCCATGGCCTGGGGGATCCGCCAGTTTTGGGGCTCGGCCAGGAAGGCCTTTTTCAGGGCCTTCAAGGCCTTGGAGTAACTTCCCTTCTGGTAGAGGCCCATGGCTTGGCCGTAAAGCGGGGAACCCACCAAGGGTTCAAGCTTTTCGGAAGCCGTAAGAACCGCCGGAATGAAAACAAGGACAAGCCATATCCACCGCTTCATAGGAACTCCCGTCCGGCTTCCGATATAAAAAAACGAAATAAACTTACCTGGCTTTGCCCAGCCGGCTGCGCACATAGGCGACCGTTTCCTTCAGGCTGTAGAGCATGGGCATATAGTTGGAGGCCACCTTCACCCGGTTGGCGCGTTCTTCCAGCCGTTTCATATGGTCCAGTATTTCTTTGGTGGGGGCGCGCTTGCCCAGCTTGTCGATTTCCGACTCCAGGAAATGCAGTTCCCCGTAAATGAGGTAGATCTTGCGCTGCATGCCCCAGCCGTAAAGCGAGGCCAGCCCCTTGCCCAGGGGGTAGAGGATGCCCAGGATCGGGATGATCAAGACCACCAGCTGTTCCACCAGGGCGGCCAGCCAGAAGGGCATGTAGCGCTGCAGGAAGGGCCGTCCGGACTTGTAGTAGTGGCGGGCGTCGGGGGAGAGGTCGATTTCCAGCGCCTCGGCCGCCGGGAATTCGCCGGCCTTGGCCAGCACCCCCGCGTGGGAATGGATCTGGCTGGCGGCCTCCAACAGCAGGTATTGCAGGGCCGGGTGCAGGTTGCCCCGAACGATGAGGCTGGTCTTGGTGGCCAGGAGGGTCGTGTCCTTCGCCGGGCGGTTGGTTTCCAGGTCGCCCACGCCCGCGGGCAGGACTTTTTTATAAAGCGAGGGGAAAAGCGCCACATAGGCGTCGGCGCGCGTGAAGTTGGCCAGGTAGATGCCGGGGGCGTCGACCAGCTTGCGCACGAGGGGGTTGCCCCAGTTCATCATCAGGATGGCCGCGTCCACCTTGCCCGCGAGCAGCTGGTTGGTGGCCTCCTCCGGCTCCAGGCTGGAGGCCTGGTAAAACCCCAGGTTCAGGTTGCTGCGCTTGAGTAGTTCCTCCACCAGGGCGCGGGAATCACTGCCCTCCGGCCCCACCGCCACGCGTTTGCCCTTCAAGGCGAAGAGGGCCTTGTCGGTGACGGGGATATGGGTAAAAAGCCAGACCGGCTCGTAGCCGATGGTCCCCAGGGAATCCAAATCCTGGCCGTCGGCTTCCGTCGCCACCCCTCCCTCCACGAAGCCCGCTTCCACCCCCGAATGGGGGTCGCGCAGGAGTTTGAGGTTGTCCAGCCCGCCGTTGGTGGCCTTGAGTTCCACGTCGATCCCTTCCTTGGCCAGGAGGATCTTGTAGCGCTTGCCGTAAAAGGCGTAGGAGCTGCCTTCGGGCCCGGTGGCCAGGGTGATCCGGTGGGGCGGGAGGGGATGGAGCCTGTTCACCAGCCAGACGACCGAGACGAGGAGGATGCTGCCGATGACCAGGAGGCTGACCAGGGTCTTGCGGGAAAAAAGGGGCTTGCCCAGGTTCGGCTTCCGCAGGGGTGGATTGGCCATAGAATCGCCTTTCACCGAAAAGATTGGAAGAAGGCCCCCAGTTTACCCCAGGTTTTTTTGCGGCTTCAAACAATAAAACCCGGCGGGCCGGCCTTGGGTCTTGCCCTCTGCCCCCTGCCCCGAGGCCCTCATGCCGAGGGGCCGTTTTGGGTGTGCCGGGGCGAGGGGCGAGATTTATCGAGCCCAAACAGGCCCCGGCCCCTGTTTTGACCCCCAGATTTTTACGGGAAAGAAACGCCGAAACGGGAATCCTTGGGTAAAATAAACCGTTGCAACACCAAACCCCCGAGGAGAATCCATGAAAAAGTTAAGCCGCCTCTGTCTTTTGACCCTCTTGGCCTGTGTGCCGGCCATGGCGCGGGCCGTGACGCCCCATCTTTTGGCCGGGTGCAACGCCGAATTCGGCGGCACCAAGCTTTTCACCGTTGTTTACACCGATGGGTCCACCCAGGATGTCCTGGCCGGGCAGGGGCTTTCAGCCTTTGGGGGACTGGCCTTGGAAGGTTTGGCCGACCTGAACCCCCTGACCATCGACCTGCAGGCGACCCTGGGAGTGAAGTTCAGCACCATCAGCCAGGCGTCGAACGCCGATGTTAGTTTTTTCCGCTTCCCCGCCGAGCTGCTGGTGATGGGCCATGTGGGGGACTTAAGGTTCGGCGCCGGACCCACCTATCATTTCGCCAATTCGCTTACCGGCAGCGGCGCCTTGTCGGCCATCAACGTCAACTTCGACAACGCCCTGGGGCTGGTGACCCAGGTCGACTACACCTTCGCGAAAAGCTGGAACCTGGGCGTCCGGTACACTTCCATCTCCTACCAGTCACCCAGCTCGGGCATCGGCAAGACGGACGCCAGCAATTTCGGCATCGAAGCGGGTTATTTCTTCTTTTAAGCTTCGGGGTTTAAATCCACGAATCGGCGTGGGTCCCACCGGTAGAAAGCCGCCTTTCCCTCCCCTGCGGTGGGGGCCCGCGCCCCCATCATTTTCCGCAAGGCCAGGTTCAGGTTGAAAAAAACGTCGGGGTCGGTGGGGGCCAGGTCATAGGCCTTCTGGTAGGCCTGCATCGCCTGCTGGTATTTCCCCTGCTTGAAGCAGGCGTTGCCCAGGTTGTACCAAAGTTCCATTCGGGTGGGCTCCAAAACCGTGGCGGCGCGGAAACCCATTTCCGCTTCTTGGTAATGGCCCAACCGGTAATCCCGCACTGCTTTTTGGTCCAGGTCGGCGACAGGATCGTTTTCATAGGTCCATAAATGGGGATGGACCCGGCTGTACCAGGCCACCGGGCCCAAGAGGGACACCATCAGGAAGGCCGCCCCCAGCAGGGGCTTCCAGTTCGACCGGCAATCACGCAGGATGGAATTTAATTTCATAAAGCCTCCTTCCGGTTAAAAGCGGAACCGACATCTTTGGTGATGGGTCAGTTTGAATCCAACTCGTTCTCCCCCTCTGAAAGAGGGGGATTAAGGGGGAGTTAAATTTATTGCTTGGCATGGGAAAAGACTAATACCCCCCTGCCCCCTTTTTCAAAGGGGGAGCTAACTCAAACTGACCCGTTACCGCACCTTCCTATTTGTGCATCAAATTCTTCAAGGCATTCTCCACCAGGCCCGTCGTGAGGCCTTCGTAGCCGGCTCCCTTGCCGCCGGTGGTCATGAGGTTTCCCTGCCAGAGGGTTTTCCCGTCCGCCGTGGAGATGAGGAAGAATTCCAGCGCCACCGCGTGCTGGGCGCCCTTGTTGGCGAAGACGTCCGTATCCTGCTCCAGGATGGACCTCTTGCCGAAATAGGCGATGGGCTGGTCCTTGTCCTTTTCCTTGACCTTGGCCGAGCAGGGATAGGCGTCGCAGTAATCCACGATGCCGATGAGGATATAGGGCTTCATCCCGCAGTACTGGGTGAGTTGGGGGTTGTAACCCCATTTGACGGGGCTCAAAACGTGCATCAGGAGGGCGTTCTGGTAGACGGTGCTGTAGGCCACCGGCGTGATGGAAAGACTCATATCCGCGGCCTTTTGCATCACCGCCGCGTCGGCCTGTTGGGTCGCCTCATCGGAAGTCGGGGGCGCTTGGTCCCCGACGATCTGGTCCCCGATCATTTGCCCCAACATGTTGGTGTCGACCCCCACCTTGACGTTGCCCGAATTGTAGAGGTTACCGTTGTTGTTGGGGGCCCCCGGGACCGCCGGCGGGGCGGAGGTATCCCCGCCGCTTCCGGTAATGCTTAAAGGGGACCAATAACACCCCATGAAGGCGATGGCGCCGTCGGGCAGGTTGAACTGGGGCGCGCGGCTGTAGATCGTGTTTCCCCAGGCCAGGGAAGCCCCCGCCAGGATGAAGGCCAGGAGCCCGGCCCGCCAAAGGTTTTTTTTCATGCTCCACCTCCGCGGGTGGTTTCCCCCGGCTTTATTGCGAGGGCTGGGAAGGCCGGGCGTTTTGGATCCACATTTGTTCCTGCTCGGTCAATTGCCCCGGGAACATGGAGAAAACCAGGTTTTGGTCCTCCCCGCCGCCGCCGTCCTTGCCACGAAGGTGCTCGTTCTCCGGGTAGTCGTAGGCCCGGGCGATGCGGTCCTGTTCCGAAAAGCCCTCCGGGTCCTCCATCCAATAGCCGTCCCTGAAATTGGGATGGTGGAGCTCGACCTCGTAGGTTTCCTTGCCCGAAAGCGGCGGCACGGAAATCTGGAACATGCCGTCGGCGTTGGTGGTGGCGGTCACGGCCACCCCGTTGTTATAGAAGATGATATTGGCCCCGTTGATCGGGGAGAGGTGCAGTTCGTCCAGCACCCGGCCGTGGTACTGCCAGGCCGGCCCCGAAATGGTCATGGGGGTGGCGATGGGCGTGGGGGTGCAGGTGTCGAAGGGGTAGCCGCAGGGAACGGGGGTCCAGGTCGGTTCCTGCGTCGTTTGGATGGCACTGCCCGCGATGGAAGTGGGGCGTTCGATGACTTTGGGGGTGGCATAGCCGCCCTTCAGCGACGGCAGGAAAAAGTAGCCGCCCAGGCCGAGGGACAGGAGGCCGATGGCGATGATGGCGAATTTCTTCACCGGAAACTCCTGGTATTCCGGTTCGGGCAGGGGTTTGCTCCACCGGTTTGCCGGGGGGATGTAGGGCTCTTCTGCGGGCGGCGGGCCGGGGGCATCCTTCGAAGGGCCGGGGCCGGCGCTTTCGAGGCTGAGATTTTCGGAGAGGGGGTCGTCCCGGAAGGAGGCCGGTTGGGGCGGGGGGGCGGCCTTGGGGGGCGCCGCCGCCTCGGGGTGGCGTTCCCTCCATTTGGCGAAGATCAACCCGCAGCCACTGCAGGCCTCGGCGTTATCCGGCTGTTCCAAACGGCAATTGGGACATTGCATAGGAGTTCTATAAACCTGTTATAAATAGGATCGAGGATTCAGACCGGCACATTATATCGCCGTCAGGGCTCCAGGTGAATTCCTCTGGGAGCCCAAATTTTATATGGATTTCCCAGCGGTTGGCTCGTTTTGGATAAAATACCGTCCATGGACCCGGACCAAATCTGTTTCAACCACCCGAACCGAAAAGCTTTCAGTCTTTGCCACCATTGCGGAAAATACTACTGCTCGAGTTGTTTAAAGGAAGGCCCGGAGTTTTATTACTGCACTAGGCCCGAATGCCTCAAGGCCCTGGAGGCGGAGGTCCACCTCCTTATCCCACCTGCCGAGCCCGTGAAACCGGTTGGATCCCCGCCAGGGGAGCTTTGCTTTCTGGCTCTCTATCCCAATACCTTCGAGGCCCAAGCGGTCAAAACCCAGCTGGAGTCACAAGAGGTGGAATGCGTCCTGGTCGAAGCGACCAGCGGACTCATCGAAAAGCCTTTTACAGTCCCTGTGAAAATAATGGTGAAGGAAACGAAGAAGGAATCCCAACTGTTGGATCAAATTAAAGCAGCAGGCCTTCCCGAACCCGTCGAAAGGGCCATTAGCTATGACGAATTCAAGGATGCGGAGTCCGCCCAGACCCAACTGGCGTCCTCGGGCATTCAAAGCTTTCTTTGGGACTGCCTCTATCCCAACGGCTATCGGATTGGAGAATGCTTTGCATTGTTGGTACGGGCTTCCGATGTGGAAAAAGCCACAAATCTTTTGATCGTGCCGGAATCGGAATAACCTCAAAAACCGGTGCTTTGAGCTAAAAAGCTGGAATAAACGGGGCCCGAACCCCACTGGCTAGCTAGGTGGTCAACCCCCTGCCCTAGTGATAAAATCGAATGCTTCCTTTAAAAAGGTTCTTCGGACAAGGGTTTGACTTGTCCGTCTTATTTAACCCCCTGTCGTTATTTGGATGCCCCTTATGAAAAAGCGGTTCTCTCTCACCTTTCTTCTTTGTGCCTTGGCGACCGGCCTGGCTAAAACAGCCGTTGGCGCGCTTTGCTGTCAAATGGCCCCCGGATGGACGGCCCCCGCCCTCACCCAGTATGTTTTCGGGGTGGCGGCCGCGGCCAATGGTTACATCTACGTCCCCAACCGGCCGAACAACCTGATCCTGGTCTACGACAGCAACGGCAACCCCGCCCCCGCCCCCTATGGGCCGAGCATCAACACGGCCACCACCTTGCCCTCTCCCTATGCGGTGGCGGTGGACACGGTGAACGGCTTTCTCTACGTGGGCAATACCGCAGGTCAGCTGGCCCAATACCCGCTGACCGGGCCTTTCACTCCCAATTGGACGATCAACACGGGCGGCCCCATCCAATACCTCTACGTGGACGGCAATGGAAACGTCTTTATGGACACGGCCAGCACGACGGGCGTGGTGTCCGAATACAGCTATGTCAACGGCGCCGCATTGGGAAGCGTGAGTTTGGACTCATCGGGAGGCGCCCTGAACCAGCCCACGGGCATGTGGAAAGTGGGCAACACCCTCTATGTGGCGGAATATGGGACTAATAAAGTCCTGGCTTACGCCAACGAAGCCGTCAGCTTGACCAACGAAATCCCGTCCGTGGCGACGACGACGGGGGGCTCGCCCTACCAGATGTGGGTCAGCGGATCGACCGCTTATGTGGCGGAGCTCGGCCAATACGCCGAATACACCATCAATGCCAACGGCACCTGGACTTTACTGGGAACCAGTTGTGCCCTCCCCAACACGGATTACGGGATTACGGTGGATGCGGCGGGAAATGTGTACTTGGGGATGACGGCCGCCAGCGGGGGAACGGTATGGCAGATTTCCTGTGCTCCGACGGCAACCCCCACTTCCACACCGACCCCCACGGTCCCCACCACACCCACCGCCACCCCCAGCCTCACGGCGACCTTCACCCCGACCTTCACGCCGACCAATACCCTCACCTTGACGCCGACAAGTACCACGACGTCGACGGCCACCCTGACCCCCACCTCCACCCCGACCTGGACGGCCACCCTTACTCCAAGCTTGACGCCTTCGAATACCCCCACCCTTACGTCCACTTCAACGCCCAGTTTTACCCCGACGAATTCGGCGACCCAAACCCCCACCGGAACCCCGACCTGGACGGCCACCCTCACTCCAAGCTGGACGCCCTCGAACACCCCCACCCTTACGGCCACTTCAACGCCTAGTTTTACCCCGACGAGTTCGGCGACCCCCACTCCCACCGGCACCCCCAGCTTCACCCCGACCGTGACCTTCACCGCCACACCCAGTTCAACCCTCACCTCCACAGCCACTTCGACGGCCACCTTCACCCCCAGCCTCACCGCCACCTCGACGCCCAGTTTCACCCCGACCTATACGGCGACGCTGACCCCCACCGGCACCCCCAGCTTCACCCCGACCCTAACCTTCACCGAAACCCCCAGTTCCACCCCCACCCTGACCGCCACCAACACGCCCACTTCCACCATCACCCAGACGCCCACCGACACCGCCACCCGGACGCCCACAGCCACTCCCACCGGCACCCCCACCAACACCGCCACCCTGACGCCCTGCGGCTATCCGGGCAACACCTGCACCTGGACGCCCACCTTCACCCCCACCAGTACGCCTTACAACGCCGATATCTTTGACGTCTCCCAAAACATCCTCCGGCCCTCGGGGCCCCCCGTTTCCATCTATGTGAATTACACGGTCACAGGGGGAACCTACGGGCTTTGGATCTACAACTCGGCGGGGGAACATATCAGGACATTGGCCTACCAACAGTTATCCGGTCCGGTGAGCCAGTGGTATTCCTGGGACGGGAAGAATAAATACGGGGATGACTGCGCCAGCGGGGTTTACATTTTCTACCTGGAAGAACCCCTCAGCGTTAAGAAGAAAAAGATCCTGTTGGTCCGCTAAAACGGTTCCTCCCGGAACCGCCCATGTGCCGGGGCCGTGACCGACGGCTTGAAAGAACAACCGCGCCCCACCCAAAGGCTTCCCCGTTCCCTCCGGCTTTCAAGGTTCCCCGGGTGGGAGGGCCCTCATGAAATTCTTGGCGTCCTCATGGGTGAGCTTTTTCTTGGAGCGGTGTTGGCGGTCCATCCGGACGGCGAATTCCTTGAGCCCCTTTTGCATGTCCGACGGGGGCGCCGGCGGCATGTCCGGCGCCGCCTCCGGGGCCTCGGGCCCGGATATCTCAGGCCAGTTAAGGCGGGGGCTGTCCAGGTCCAAGACCTGCGCCAGGGTGGGTGCCTGCCGGACGCGGGGATTTTGGAAGAAGGGGTCCCGGGGGTTGAGCTGCAGCCAGTCCCGCAGGGTGGCGAGGATCGAAGTATGGTCGTACTGGGGCGGGTTTGGCACTTTCGGGTTGGCCGGCGCCCGGAAGACCGTGCCGGGCTGGACGTAGGATGAAATCACGATCGTGGGCACCCTCACGCCGTAGCGCGTGAAGTCGAAACTCCCATCCCGGGACTTGGAGCCGGGCACCGGGGGGATGGAGGAGGGCTGGGGCGGCACGTGGTCGTAACAGCCGCCGTGTTCGTCGAAGGTGACGACCAGCAGGATGTCGTCGCGGTAGGGGCTGTTCAAAACCGCGTCGTAGACCGACTTGAGGAATTGTTCGGCGAAGAGCACGTTGGACGGCGGATGATAGTCATTCTCCCCCTTTTCCTGGAACTGGGGCTCCACGAAAGAGTATTGGGGAAGCTTTTGGTCCGGCGGCGCGCCGGCGGGCGCCTTGCAGCGCTGGAAGAACTGGTCCATGTAGAAAAAGCGGCTCATCTCGTACCAAAAAAGCTGGGGCAGGAACTGGCCGAAGGTCAGGGAAGGATAGGCGATTCCCAATTCGGTGTAGTACTCGGGGTAAAAGACCCCCCAGGTTTTCTTCTGGTCCTCCAACACGTTGAAAATGGTGGGGATGTCGTAGGGTTCGTAGAGGTCGTTGTTGATGTGGCCGTCCGAGGACCCGGCGTGCATAAACCCCCGGTTGGGCCACGTCTGGCAGGGGGCGGAGGCGAACCACCGGTCGCTCACCGCGAAGGATTTCGCCAGGTTGTTGATCACCTTGGCCCAGGTGGGCCCGTAGGTCTGCAGTATCTGGCCCTCCGTGCCCGACTTCCCCGCGTCCGTGGTCGCGTAGTCGGCCAGGAAACCGCTCATGTCGGGCGAGGCCTGGTGGGGGTTCCCGAAGATCTGGTCCGTCATGTGGTCGAATTCTTCCTGTGGGTCCGGGCTGGGCGAGAGGAAGTTGGTGGGGTTCCCGCCCGCCTGGACGGTCTTGCCGTTGTAGGTGTTGGAATACTTCCCGGGCACCAGGCCGTCATAGGAGGGCGGGATTTGCGGGGGGATGTTCCGGGGGGGCCTGTTTTTTTCGGCCTGGTAGAGCCAGCCCAGCAGGTTGTCCTGCGACCGGTTTTCCATCATCAGAACGACGACATGCTTGATCTTCCCAAGTCCCACGGGAGGCCTCCTGAAATTCCGGGAATGACACCGATGTGGGACAAAACTTTGCATAAATCTTGGCAATTTACAAGCGTAAGGAAGGTTACATCGTCGAAAAATGCGCCGGGAGAGCCGGATAAATGGAAGGCCTGGTCCTGCCGGCGGCGTCTAACGGTAGGAATAGTTGGTTGCGTAGGCGGCGGGGACGCCCATCTCCAACCGGTGGAGCCGGAGGAGATAGACTTCCTTTCCCGCAGGTACCAGTTTGGTATAAGGAACGGGCTTGGAGCTTGAAAAGTCCCTCAGGTCCCGAAAACGGAGTGTGAAGGTCGTGTCCTGGGCGGTCCCATTCCGGGCGTAAAAAAGGACGTCCGAATCCAGGTCCACGGTGCGGATCGTCACCGACCCGTTGGGTGGGGCCGGAGCGGAATATTGATCCAAAGTCGGCTCGTTGAGTGTCACGGCGCTGGCCTCCTGGAAAGGCGCCCCGCCCGGATGGTAGGCGTAGTAATACTTCCCTTCCTCCAGGCTCACCGCGCCGCCGCCCTGCTGCAGGAAAACCGTTGGCACGGTGGGCGATTCCCCCCCTTGCCAGGCCGCCTTGCGCACGTCGAAGTGAAGATGCGGCCCCGCGGCCCATCCCGTATGGCCGCTATAGCCGACCAGCTGCCCGGCCTTCACCCATTGCCCCAACTTGACCGCGGCGCCGTTGCGGCGCAGGTGGTCGTAATTGGCCCAGGTCCCGTCCGAATGGAGGACGGTGACGTAATTGGAAGACTTCACGAAACGGATGTCCGCCCCGCCCTTGTCCGAATCCTGCTTCAAGGCCACCACCTGGCCGTCGCGCGCCGCGCAGACGGGACTGTTTTCCGCCAGGTCGAAGTCCAGGCATTGGCAGGACTGGTGGGTAAAATGGCCGTAATAACCCTGGGCCACGCCGTGCTTCACGCCGTGCTCGTAAGGGAGGAGGTAAACGGCCTTCGGGTCCGGGATAGCCGCCGGGTCCCCAAAGTTATAGTTGATGGCGGTTTGATAGCGGTTGGGGCCTGAGCCCGGCTCGGCGGTCAGCTGGCCCAGCAATACCTTCCCTCCGGCGGGAACGACGGTTTGCACGGGAAGGGCGGCCGAGAATTTCAAATGCCCGGTCAGCACCATGCTGAAAGTCACGTGCACGAGGAACCAGGGGTCTTTGTTGACGGCGTAAAAAGAGGTGGCGTTTCCCTTCTTCACCTGGGAAAGGGCCATCCTGCCTGAACAATCCTGGGCGAAAAGGAACGGGGGTGCCAAAAAAACCGCGGCCCAGAACGCCGCAAGGCAGGACAAAAGGGGGGTGTTCTTCACTGCCGCTTGACCCGCCTCTTGCGGGGGGCCTTGGGCTTGCGCATGATCGCAAACCAGAGGATGAGTTCCCAGGCGCTGTAGATGCTGACCAGCAGGATCAGGATGGTCAAAACCGCGAGCACGCTGAAGGCCATCTGTCCCATCCAAAAGGCCATGCCGCAGCCCACGAACCCGATATAGACCACCAGCGGGATGATGAAGCCGGACACCCAATCGGCCAGTTCCATGTCGTTGTACTGGTCTTGGGCGGTCTGGAACCCCTGGTGGACCTTGACGAGTACCAAGAGGCTCAACACGCCCACCGCCGTCAGCAACCCGCCGAAAAGCCCATGCCCCATCCCGGGCACGAGCGCTATCCCCGAGATGACCAGTACCTGGACGAAATGGATGACGGTGGGGTCGAGGAAAGCCCGCGCGATCACCAGGTTCTTTTCGGTCATGAGGTGCGCGCCGAAGGTCACGGCCACGAACATGAGGCCGATCAGCGTAAAGGCGCCCGTCCCCACGAGAAGGTAGAAGTCGTGCCAGGCCGCGAGGGCCGCTTCAAAAGGCTGGGTCATTTGGGAGGTTTTTTGAAGGCCGCGAGAGCCGCGCTTTCGACATTGGGGAAGGCTTTCAGGATGGTGTTGAATTCCAAAAGCTCGAAGATTCCCGAAACCCCGGGTTTCATCCAGGCCAGCACCAAATCCCCTTTTCCGGTGCGGATGTTTTTGAGCATGCTGACAAAGACGCTCCAGCCCGCGCTGGCGATGTAGACCACGTCTTCCATCTCAATGATCAAATTGAACTTCTTGTCTTTTAACGCCCAGCGGAGGTTGTCCTCCAGCGCAGGGGCCGTATTAAAATCGAGCTCCCCTTTCACCGAAATAACGGTGATGTTCTTGTTTCCGGGGTAGTCTTTCATCGAAACCGAAATCTTTTCCATGGTTCTTTTCCCAAAGCAAATCCACCCACTAACTATAAATCAGGGGCTGGGAAAGTGGCCGTGAATAAAGGAGGGATTTGATCTCTTCGTTTTCCCCGTCCCTTTTTGGGTTCCCTAAGCTCAGGCCTTCACCCGACTGCCTTCCATGGGCAGGTCCGATTCGGCCCATTCCTGGATACCGCCGGCGTAGCCTTCCGCCTTCAGGCCGTTCTTCACGAGGGCCTCGGCGGCTTCCATGAAATGGCGGCAGGGATAACCCGAGCAATAAGTGATAAAGAACTTGTCCCGGCCGTATTTCGCCTCGACGGCCTTGATGAATTCTTCGGGGCGTGTCCCGACGATGGACAGGCTTTCGGACCCCCGGATGTGGAGCATGTCATAGTCCGTCCGGGGCAGGACGTCGAGGACCACCACGTCCTTTTCCTTCATCTTCTCCAAGACCTGTTCTTTGGTGACTGCCATGGTCCCTCCTTGGTTACAAAACCGGCTTAAACCCTGCCATCCTTGAACTTGGGGTCGGATGCATGGGCCCCGTTACAAAAGGGCTTGTTCTCGGACCGGCCGCAACGGCAAAGGGTCATGCGGTTGCGCACCTCGTAGGCCTTGCCGTCGGCCCCGGTCATCTCGATCCCCCCACGCACCCACAAGGGGCCGCTGCAACCGTTCGCCGGGTCCTCGACCAACCCGATGGACTGGGGTAGTTTGGGTTCGACGGCCTTGCCCGTGCTCCTGTCGATGGCGATCAACCGGCCCGCGGGGCAGTCGCCCGCCTGCTTGATGAAATGCTCTTTCACCTTGGGATTGTCGGTCTTCTCCACCTGGTTCCAAATGCGGCCGTTGGGGTCGCAAAAGCGGGCATAAGCGCAAAGCACCTCGGCATCGGCCAGGTTCATCACCGGCCCCTCCATCAACTCCGCCTGTTCCAGCACAGGCTGCTCGCTGGCCGTTTCGGTGCCGTCAAAACCGTTCTTGGCGTGGTGGCCGTCGCAAAAGGGCTTGTTTTGTGAGCCACCGCAGCGACAAAGCGCGAAGGTTTCGGCTTCGGGGAATTTCTCCCCCTCGACCCACTGGGTGGACAGTCCGTGGCGGTCCACCCCGATGGTCTCGACGACCATAGGCGTTGAACCCGAAACTAAATAAGGCCCGTTCTTCGACACGACGATTTTCTTATGGCTCGACATAGTGCTCCCCTTTCAACGAAGTTACGGCAACATCGATGTTTCTATCTTGATACGGCCCATTAAAGCTTTGTGCACCGGGCAGTGGCCGACGATCTCCAGCATCCTTTCCTTCTGCGCCGGGTCCAGGTTCCCAATGAACCGGACCTTCCGGTCGAACAGGGTCTCTTCCTCCCGCCGGTCGATGTTGACCCTGACGTCAATGTCCTCCAGGGGCCATCCCTTCCTTTGGGCGTAGAGTTTGGCGGTCAGGGCCGTACAGGCGCCCAGGGCGGCGGCCAGGTACTCAAAGGGGGTGGGGCCCAGGTCTTCCCCCAAATTTTCCGGGGGCTCATCCGTGACCAGGTGATGGGGCCCTATCTCCACCCGGTGGGACAGCTTGCCGCTGCCCTTCACGACTTTGACTTCCCTCATGGTTCTCTCCGTTTCAATGGTGTGTCGTTTGGACTTTCGTCGTCGTTGCGAGGAGGCGCCCCGATCGGGGCGATTGCCGACAGACTTGTGGTAGTTGGCCTGAATTCGGCCAACCATCCTGGGACTTTAGTCCCAGGACAATCTCAGGTTGTTGTCTTACAAGGTTTTCAATCGGCGAAAAGCTTGACCTCGATATTGCCCCGGGTGGCTTTGGAATAGGGGCAGATCTGATGGGCGGCGTTCATTAGTTCCATGGTCTCTTCCTTCGACAGGCCGTCGGCCGCACCGTGCATCTCCACCGAGAGGAAATGGCTGCCCGCGTCGTCGGTGTTGAAGCTGACCCGGGCCGTCATGACCACATCCCTCAGGTGCTTCATTTGCTTGGCGCCGATGGCGCGGAAGGCGCTCTCAAAGCAGGCCGAATAGCCCGCCGCAAAAAGCTGTTCGGGGTTGGTACCCCCGCCCGGCCCGCCCATTTCCACGGGGCGCTTGAGGTCCAGGTCGAGGATGCCGTCCGAGGAATGGACGTGCCCGGCGCGGCCCCCCTGGGCCGCGGC
>Ga0070734_10001587_pt1 | contig 32222 bp, 22 predicted proteins | sample Coa_R1_8_FD_66444 | JGI IMG/M metagenome (GOLD analysis project Ga0070734, IMG submission 66444) | Surface soil microbial communities from Centralia Pennsylvania, which are recovering from an underground coalmine fire - Coalmine... | ecosystem: Environmental > Terrestrial > Soil > Unclassified ... | reverse complement strand
GCCATCGGCGACGTGGATAACGACGGCCGCCCGGACGTGTTGATCACCCAGTTCATCGGAGCCCGGCTGCTCCACAACGAAGGCGGCGGCAAGTTCCGAGACATCACGGCCGAGGCAGGCATCGCGAATCCGCACTGGGGAGCCTCGGCCGCGTTTGTCGATTACGATCGAGACGGACGTCTTGACCTGGTGATCGTGAACTACCTCGACTACGACAAGTCGTGGCCATGCACCGGGACCGACGGTACGCGGGAATTCTGCGGGCCGAAGACGTTCCCCGGCACGATCCCGCGGTTGTTCCACAACCTGGGGCCGGGGAACGGTAAGCCGGTCCGGTTTGCTGACGTGACCGTGCCGGCGGGGCTGGCGACCAAGGCTGCCCCGGGGCTGGGGGTGTACGCGGCCGACCTGACGGGGGACGGCTGGCCGGACCTGCTCGTGGCCAATGACGGCACGCCGAACCACCTGTGGGTGAACCAGCGGGACGGAACGTTCAAGAACGAGGCCATGTCCCGCGGGCTCGCTCTGACGGGCAACGGGCTGCCGTTCGCCAACATGGGGATCGCGGTCGCCGACTACGATGGGGACGGGCTGCTCGACGTGTTCATCACCCACCTGGGGAACGAGACGCACACGCTCTGGCGGCAGGGGCCCATCGGGCAGTTCCGGGACCGCACCCAGGAGTCCCGGATCGTCCGGACCGCCTGGCGGGGAACCGGGTTTGGGGCCGTGGCCGCTGACTTCGACGGGGACGGCTGGCCGGACATCGCCTACGTGAACGGCCGGGTCCATCGCGAGGCGGTGCTACCGGAGGCCCTCCACGTGCCGGTGTTTTGGAGGCCCTACGCGGAGCGGAACCAACTCCTGCGGAACACCGGGAAGGGGCAGTTCGAGGATATCTCAGAATCCCAGCCGGTGTTCTGTGGGCACGCGAACGTGGCCCGCGGACTGGCCGTGGGGGACTTCGATAACGACGGCCGCCCGGACCTGCTGGTCGTCCGCGTCGGCGACCGGGCTCGGCTCTACCGAAACGTGGTCTCCAACGGCCATTGGCTCGGGGTACGGGTTACCGACCCGGCCCGGGGGAACCGTGACCTGCTCGGCACAGTCGTGCGGGTGACGGCCGGTAGCCGCACGTGGGTGCACGTGGCACAGTCGGCGTGCAGCTACCTGAGCGCGAGTGATCCCCGGCCGCTGTTCGGGCTGGGCGAGGCCACTTCCTACGACCGAATCGAAGTGAGATGGCCGGATGGTAGCCAGGAAGCGTTTCCAGGCGGCCCGGCCGACCGCTGGGTGTGCCTCACGCCGGGCAGGATGGCAAGGTGATAGGACGATGAGCGGGAACCCGAAGCACATGGCAATGTCAAACCTGGGGCGTATCGGTTACCTTGCCATCGTCCTCGGGGCCGCCGGCATCGGCTATTGCGTGTGGACCGTTCGCGCGGCAAGTGGACCACCCCCGCCGGTACCGGCCGAGTTGACCGACTCACCGGTTCGACAAGTGATCGAGGGAAAGCGGCGCGTGGTCCTGGCCGCCCCGCGGAGCAGCGCTGCCTGGGGTGAATTGGCTATGGCGTTCGACGCCCATCATGCCTCCACCGAGGCGGTGGACTGTTACCGCCGGGCGATGGACCTTGATCCCAACGACGCGCGCTGGCCGTTCCTGCTGGCCTCCGAGCTGAACCGGCGCGGCGGGGGTGGTGAGAAGGAGGAGGCAGTGCGGTTGTATCGGCGGGCGGCGGACTGCCCGGCCCCATCCTCCGCCCATTGGGCGACCATTCTGCTTTCGCTGGCCGACCTGCTGACTGAACTCGGCCGAGGGGACGAGGCCGCCTCGATTTATCAGCGCGTGCACGCCGCCGAGCCCTCCGACCCATGGGCGGCGTATCGGGTGGGGGTAGCGCTCGTTGACCGGGACGAGGCCGAAAAGGCAGCGCAGATCCTGCTCGGCTTGGCCCGTAATCCCTACGCCCGGAAGAAGTCAGCCATCGCCATGGCCGAGTTGAGCCGCCGGGCCGGCCGGACAAAGGACGCGGACGGGTTCGACTACGCCGCCGGCCTGCTCCCGCCAGACCACCTTTGGGCGAACCCGTTCACCGAGCAAGTAGCCGAGCTGCGGCGCGGCCGGCGGGCACTGATGGACCAGTACGTCGTCCAGGAGGCGGCCCGTGAGAACAAGGCGGCCGTCCATACTGCGACCGCCTTGGCCGACCAGTATCCGTCGGTCGAAACCCAGTTGATGCTGCTGCGGGCGCTGGTGAACGCCGGAGACTACCCGGCCGCCGTGGCAGTCGCTGATGATATCCTGCGCGATCCGGACGGGCAAAAGCTAGTCACCGCCCACTCGCTCCTCGGCTTGGCCCGGTTTGGGCTGGCCGACCGGGCAGAGGCCGAAGGGCGCAAAGTTGATGCCGACAGACTCCTTGCCCAGGCGGCCGAGGCGCTCGAGGAGTCGGTCCGACTGAAGTCGGACTACGCCCCGGGGTACGTCTTCCGGGCGAAGGCGCTGCTCCGGCTCGGCCGGCTGCCGGAAGCCTTGGAGGCTGCCAGGGCTGGGGTCGGCTGCCGGCCGGAAGAGTGGGAAGGCTACTTGGTGCTCGCCGACGTACTGGCTGCCACCGGCCGCAAGACCGATGCGATCGCGGCGGCTGAACAGGCCGTGAAGCTGGCTCACCCGAGTGAGCCGCGGCCGAAACAGGCACTGGAGGCACTGAAGAAGTAATTTTTGATCGTTGACCACGGCAAGATCGGGAACGCCGGAGGGGCACGAGCTGGTCACGTGTTTCCACATGCTCCATGGGCTAACGCTCAGGCCAAGTTACCGCGACGACCTTGAATGACAGATACATGACCTACTCGATGGGGGTGTAGAACCCGGTCAGGAGCCGGCCGCAGACCCTCAGGATTTTGACCGGCGGCCGCCACTTCAGCCGGTCGTCGCCGTAGCGCTCGCGGTTCCACGCCACCCACTCCGTGGGCGTCAGCTCGAAACGGTCGATCCTCTCTTCCTGCTTCTCCTTCCCTCGGCTCCTCGACCCCGGAGGCGACTGAACCCTGCGCGGCCCTGACTGATTGCGCCTTCTGGCGCGGCTGTGCCGGCGGAAACGGAAAAATGAAGCGTCTTCCGACATGGAACCATCAAGACGGGTTTGATAGGCTCTTGATGATGGCAGTTATATAGTTGTAGACACACACATCGCAGAAGGGCGCGGATATGCCGCAGAAGCTGCTTTTCGATGAGATGGAGGCGGACGACCGGGCCGTGGCGCGGGAGCAGCGAAGCGGCTCGTTCGTGGATAATATGCAGCTCCCGGTCCACCGATGGTTCCGTTACTCGGCTGGCTTCTCGGCGTGCTGGGCGGGCGAAGTGATCCGCGAGATGGCCGGTGGAGGCTCGCTGCACGTGCTCGACCCGTTCGCTGGCTCCGGAACCGTTGTCCTCGAGGCGGAACGTGCCGGCGCGGAGGGCATGGGTATCGAGGCCCACCCATTCGTCGCCCGAATTGCCCGCGCGAAACTCCTCTGGCGTGAGGACTCGAAGGCCCTTCGGCAGATGGGCACGCGGATCGTCCGCGCTGCGGAGAAGAATGGCGGCAGCAACGATGGGTACGCAGCGCTCATCAAAAAATGCTACGCGCCCGAGACGCTGGCCAGGCTCGACGCGCTGAAGAAGTCGCTCATGAGCGTGAGCAACGAAGGAAATGTCGGGGAACTATGCTGGCTCACGCTGGTCTCGATCCTGCGCGTCGCCTCGCCAGTCGGCACGGCCCAATGGCAGTACATCCTTCCCCGAAAGATGAAGGCAAGGTCCGTAGAGCCGTTTGAGGCGTTCGAGGAGCGCGTCGGAGTCCTCGCTCGGGACATATTGGCCTGGAAGAAGCACGTAGCGGCCCCGCGCGGTTGCGTGCTCTGCGCCGATGCCCGCACGTGTGAGGGCGTGCCGGACGGCTGGGCCGATCTGGTCGTCACCTCACCGCCCTACGCCAACAACTACGACTACGCCGACGCGACGCGGCTGGAGATGACATTCCTCGGCGAGATCAATGGTTGGGGCGACTTACAGCAGACCATTCGCACCCATTTGGTCCGTTCCTGTACGCAGCACGTCGGCCCAATCGCGGGGCGGACACCGGAAGTGCTGAAGGAACCGGTCCTGACGCCGATCGTGGCCGAGCTTACCGCTGCCTGCGCTCGGCTCGATGCCGAGAAGGAGAACCACGGAGGAAAGAAGCACTACCATGCCATGCTTGCCCACTATTTTCTCGACATGGGACACGTCTGGCGGGCGCTGCGCCGGGTGACGAGGAGAGGCGGGCGCGCCTGTTTCGTCATTGGGGACTCCGCGCCGTATGGTATCCACGTCCCTGTGGATCGCTGGCTGGGCGAGCTCGCCGTCGCGGCTGGCTTCAAAAGCTTCCGGTTCGAGAAGCTCCGAGACCGAAACACGAAATGGTTGAACCGCAAGCACCGCGTGCCGCTGCACGAGGGGCGGCTGTGGGTGGAAGGCTGACTCATGGCAAGGCGGAAGAGTTCGGACGACGAAGATCTGGCGTCCGCAGGACACAGCCTGGGTCAGAAGGTCGGCGATTGGCTCGAAGAGTTCTTCGTCTTGCCCCTTCTCAGCGAGGTAGCTGGGCACCTGAAGCTCTTCCTCGACCACCGCTTTATCGCCCGTACAGCCCGCGAGGGCAAGAAAATCACCTGGAAGGACGAAGATGAGAACGAGGTCGATTATGATTTCGTTATGGAGCTGGATGGTGACGATAAACACCTAGGTATTCCTGTGGCCTTCTTCGAATGCTTCTGGCGCCGCGGCAAACGGCACTCCAAGGATAAGGCGCGAGACGACAGCGGCAAGTTGACGCCAATGCGGGACACCTATCCCACCGCGCGGTTCCTAGGTATCGTGGCCAGCGGCGACTTCACGAGCCCCGCGAGCACGCTCGTGCAGTCCCGGCGGATTGACTTCTTCTGCGTCCCAAAGACAAAAGTTATCACGGCGTTCGAGAAGCATGGTGTCCAGATCGACTACCCGGACCGGACGTCGGAGGAGAAGAAGGTGCAGATGGTCAAGGCGTTCGATCGGGCGATGGTGCCCGCGCTCAAGCCGAAGATTGCCACAACCCTCATTTCTCTGGTGGGCGAGACGAGTATCGGAACCTATGTCGATCGCGTCCGTGCGGCTCTCGGAGCACTGCCCCAAGAGCTGCGGTTCGTCATGCAGCGCCAGTCCAAGCCGGCTGTCTTCGAGTCCATTCCCGAGGCGACGGAGTTCCTGAAGAATCCGACCTTCGATTTCAACTCGCCCGCGGAAAACTACATCTATGAGATCACATATAGCGACGGGTCCGAGTTTGAGCGGCCAGTGAGGAGCCTGGAAGACCTCCGCAAGCTGCATCACGACATGGATCGTCTCGCCCAGCACATCATGTCTCTGACCAGGAAGTAAGGCGCCAGACGACCATCTTTCCCGGGGCATGCCATATCCATGCCGACCCAGATAGCGGCTTGTCCGTCTTCGTCGGTCCGGCGGCGCCTCACGGTGAAGGGGACACTCAAGGTTCGGCAACGGTCTCCCGAGGTGGTAACGCCGGGGAACACTTTTGAGCCGGCGGTGAAGTGCACGCGCGGAGCTTGGCCCTGTGGCGTTGTTCCTCGCGCCGCCTCGGAAGGGACGGCTTGCACAAGGTCTTGCCCCAGCCAGAGTGACAGGGCCAACCTTGGCCCCGTTGGCCACGATGGCCCACATCCTCGCCGCGAATTGTCCACCCGCCGCATGCCTCCACAAGGGAGAAGATAATGCCCAAGGTTTGCCGAGAACAGCTTGAATGCCCACTTTTCCTGCTCACAGATGGGCACGCCGGCACCGGCCGCAAGAGAGAGAGGGTGGCCGCGGCCAAACAAGCCCTACAACTCGCCCACCTGAATGGACCGCGTCCCAGACAAGCCCTAAAGGCGCTTTAGGCAAGATGACAAGGTGACAGAGTCACGAATTTGTTACCTTGTCACCTTGTCAGATTCGCGAGTTTGGCCAGCGCGTCGGCCGCCCGGCGGTCGCCAGGCGGAGCCAGTTCCGCTGCTCGACGGAGCGATACCGCGGCCGCCTCCGGCTGGCCACTGTCCGTCAGCGCTTGGCCGAGCAAGAGGTGCCCCTCTCCAACCTCCGGGCGGAGTTGCACGAACCGGCGGAGCAACGCCAGCCCCTCCTCCGGCTGACCGAGGAATCGGTGCAGGGCAGCCCCCTTCAGCAGCAGTCCCTTCCCGAAATTCGGATGGATGACCAGGGCATTATCGAGCCAGGTGACGGCCTCACGGAACTCGGCCCGAGCCTCGCCGTCCCGCCCGGACGCCCAGAGCTTCTCGCCGGCGTCAAAGTGGAGCAGCCCAATCTGATAGTTGCCGGCGAGATTCTTCGGATCGAGCTTCACCGCCTTGGTTAGCGCCTCCAGTGCCCCCTTCGGGTCGCCCTGGGCTTCCCGGGCCTCGGCCAGCCCGACGAACGCCCGCGGGTCGGACGCAGACGGGCCTTCCGTGAGCGACCGGAGTAGCCGCTCAGCTTCGACCACCTGTCTCGCTCGGAGCAGCCGGGCGGCCTCGTCCAAGCGCCCGCCCCGGCTGTGATCCCGCGTGCGGATCGGGTCGGCGAGCGGGTCCGACCAATTGCTTTCCGGAAGGTCCGCCGCCCGCCCGGCCAGGTAGTCGGCATAGGAGGTGCGGCCCTGCCGGCGACAGATCTCGGACCGTAGCAACAATGCCTGCCGCGCGGCGGGCGCGTGATCGGCCAAGTCGCCGAGAAACTCAGCCGCGGCTCGGTCAGCCCCGGTCGCCGCCGCGGCCCGGGCCGCCGCCAGCCGGATCCGGGGCGAGGACGTGGCCGGATCTGGCCCGAGAACGGCCAAGGCGTCGGCCGGCTGGTCGGCCGCAAGCAGGGCTTCGGCCAGCCGCGCCTGCACTGTCTCCCGAGCCTCGGCCGGGACGGTCCCGTGGGCCGCCCGTTTCAGCCAGCCGATGGCAGCCGTCGGATCAGTGTCGGCCAGGTGGATACCGATCAGGTACGGCCAGCGCCCGTCCGTAGGATCGAGATCGGCAGCCACTTGGAAGCACCGGTCGGCCTCGGCGTGCTGACGGTATGCACGAAGGACCATCCCGTACTCCCCCCATGCGGCCGCCGACCGAGGTTCCATTTCGACCCGTCGGGCGGTAGCAGATACATCCATCTGCACTTCACGTTCCGTGAATGCCGACGGCCCGGGGCGCGGAATTTCCGGCACCGGCACCCTACGTCGCGCCCACGCCACATATGCGACCGCCCCGCTGGCGACGGCAACGACGAACCACGTCTTCCAGCCCCTCCATCCGATTGGCATTGCTACCCTCCCTCGACGTGGCCCATCTTACAACAAAGCCGGAGAAATGCGCGCACAACCGCTACCGATACGTGGTTCGCGGCATCGAAGTCTTCTTCGGACCTGCTGCTCTGGCTCACAGCTCTTCGTACGGCATTTCAAAGATTTGCTCGAGGTGCTTCAAATCCCCGGTCTCCAGGCCGCGTTTGAACCAGCGTACGCGCTGCGCGGAAGTGCCGTGCGTAAACTTCTCCGGTGACACGAAACCCGTGGCCTTCTTTTGCAGACGGTCATCCCCGATGGCGTTCGCAGACCGGATGGCAGAATCGACATCGCCCGGCTCGATGAACCGGAAATCCTTCTGACCGTAAAAGGCCCAGACGCCAGCCAGGTAGTCCGCCTGAAGTTCCAGCCGCACCGACCAGCGATTGAATTCTTCTTTGGGAAGAGTGCGCCGCTTCGCATCGACCATGCGGCTGTAGCCGAGCAAATTCTGGACATGGTGGCCCACTTCATGAGCGATGACGTAGGCCTGTGAGAACGCAGCCTTGGAGCCACCAAGCCGCCGCTCCAGCTCATCGAAGAAGGTGGGATCCAGATAAATGGTTTTGTCCGCGGGGCAGTAAAAGGGACCAACCGCTGAAGGCGCAGCGCCGCAGCCGGTCTGTACCTGCTCGGAGAAAAGGACCATGTGCGGATATTCATAAGCCTTCCCAGTTCTTTGGAACTGCTCGTCCCAAACTTTCTCAGTGAAGCGGAGAATGGTGGCTGCGAACTTGCCGCGCTTTACCTCTTCGGCAGTGAGAGGCCGCTCGACCTGATCTTTGGCGGCGCCGCCGGCATTTTGGGCATTGCCGATCAGCTGATTGAGTTGCTGGGGATCGATTCCGAAGTAAGCGCCGATCAGCAACAGAAGGACGCCACCGATCCCGCTAATCGCAAGACCCGTTTTGCCGAAGGTGCGCCGATCCTCCACATTGCTGCTCTCTTCTTCCCCTTCCCACTTCATGATGATCCTCCCAGCAATCGAACCGTGTTTGCAATCTGCGGTGCTGTCTGAAGCTTGGTTCTGCCTGAAGATGGGTACGCGCCGTTTATTGTAAGCGCAAGCCCCTGGCCTTGCCACAGCGCGGTCGAGTAACCCGTAGCGCTCACCGAACATTTGCAGCCGAGCCGCAATCAAGCGGCAAGCGTCGGGAATATCTTCGGGACCAGCTTCGCGGTTAGGATCTTGAACAACCGAAGCAGTTCGGGCTGCACCAGGGGAGGCAGATCGCTAATGTCGAGATGGGCTTGCCCCGATGCTGCGCCGAACCGCTTGGTCCGCGGGCCCAACCGCAGCAACAACCGCTGGCCGATCGCGCCGAAATCTGCGGTCCTGCTCGTTTCGGCCCATGTAGCATCGACGGCGCCTTCATTGCGGACCTACTCTTTGGCAGGCGGCGTGCTCGATTTCTCTTTCACATCGTAACAGAGCAGCACATCTTCATCACGCAAATACAGCCGACCGCCCGCGACCACGGGATGGCAGAAGGTGGGGAAACGGCTCCGATCAGGCTGCCGGAACCGGCCTTTCTCCTTGTAGCCGTCCGGTACGGCTTCGACCAACGCGATTTCGCCGCGCTCGCCGCGGACGTACAGTTGGCCGTCCGCCACGACCAGCGATCCCTTGCCGACGCAACGGTCCCGCCACTTGGCCGCTCCGGTCTTGAAGTCCATGCAAACGAGCCCGGTACCGGAGGTGCCGTAGACGTAGTCGCCTACACGGATGACACCGCCGTGATGGTTGAGGATCGTGCGGACGAGATAGACTTGCTCGGCACGCACTTGGGCCCCATTCACGGTTAAGCGCAAGAGGGCATCCCCGCCCGCACCCTCGACCCCGGAGGCGGAGCTGAACACACAGCCGTCGTGGAAGATCGGCGTGGCGCAGTTTTGACCGCCGAGATTGCCTCGGTAGAACCAAAGCTCCTTGCCGTCCTTGGCGGAGACGCCGATCAGGCCGGCGCCCATGAATTGAATGTATTGCTTGACGCCGCCCACCTCCGCCACAATCGCGGAGGCATAGCCGGAGATGTTGTAGTCCTCCTTCTGTGTCCGCCAGCGGACCGCGCCGGTCTTCTTGTCAAGCCCCACGAGGGTGTGGGTGGCCCCACCCGGGCTGCAAACCAGCGTATCGCCGTCTATTAGGGGAGATTCGGTGTAGGCCCACAGATTGCGATTGCCCTGAAAATCTTTCTCAAAGTGTTTTTGCCACACGATCTTGCCGCTGGCAGTTTCGGCACAGACCAGGTCGCCGTCGGAACCGATCGTATACAGGTGGTCGCCATCGATCGAGGGAGTCGAGCGGGGACCGGGATAATTGGGGCCGCGGTTCTCACCCACTCGGCCCACGCGCGTCGACCAGAGCTGCCGGCCGTCGTTGAGGTCCAGCGCCATCACGTACTCGTCGTTCCCGTGGCTGCCCATGACGAACAGCCGGCCACCGGCGACGGAAGGCGTGGAATAGCCGCCGCCCAGTCCCTTCGCCTTCCAAAGCAGCTTCGGTCCGCCCGGCGGCCACTGGTGGAGCAAGCCCGTCTCACGCGACACGCCGGTGCGCTCCGGTCCGCGCCAGCCCGGCCAGTCACCCGAAGCCACGGAGGCCGAATCCGCAGCCCATGCCGCCAAAGACCCCAAACTTGCCATAGCCAATGCCGTTGTGAACCATCGTGCGTACATCCGGTGACCCCTCGTGAAGCAGCTCACGTACTCTCGTCTCCCTGCACCAATCCTGCGTGTCACTGCTTCGGCTCCGGAGTGGAGATCTGCTTCGTGTCCTGCGGATGCAAGAGGACAGCGAGCACGCGGGTCCTCGAGCCGCCCGGGTTCTTTGAGACCCGGTGGAGGCAGCCGGTCGGCTCGTAGAACGTGTCACCGGCCTTGAGCGTCTTGGCAGCCTGGTCGTCGATGGCCCATTCATACACGCCCTCGATGACGTAGCCGAACACCGGACCGGGATGACGATGCGGTGCGCCGGCCTGCCCCGGCTCGAGCGTGACCTCCACCGTCGTCGCCTTGGTCTTTTTGCCGTCGAGTTTCTCGGCGATATCCTTCTGCGAGAGCGTGATCACCTTTGGCTTGCCCTGCTCGGCCTCGTCGTGGGCAGCGAGGACCAGCCCGCAGAGGGCGAGGGTGAAGAGTGATGTGAGTGACCGCTTCATGGCGTGTTCCCCCGGTGCCAGCGTTTTCCCAGCGATTCGGCAATTCTAGCAATGTGGAGCTGTGCCCGTTAGTCCTGTCGAGTCGAAACGCTCCGAGTGACTCATCAAAGCCACCATCGCTGGGGGCCCATCGGTCACGCGATGTTCCAAGCCGCCCATCACGGAGGATTCAATTCCCAGGGAGAAGAGCCCCATTCACTTGGCTGCAGTAAGGTCGAAGCGGTCAAGATTCATCACCTTGGCCCACGCGGCCGCGAAGTCGCGCACAAACTTCCCCTGCGAGTCATCGCAGCCGTAGACTTCCACAATGGCCCGGAGCTGCGAGTTCGACCCGAAGACGAGATCGACGGCCGTGCCGGTCCATTTGACCTTACTCGTCCGGAGGTCACGCCCCTCGTAGAAGTGCTCACATTGGGGGGACTTCCGCCACACTGTGCCCATGTCGAGCAGGTTCACGAAAAAGTCGTTGGTGAGTGCTCCGGGTCGCTCGGTGAAAACGCCCAACGGGGACTGCCCGAAGTTTGCGTTCAGCACGCGCATCCCGCCGACCAGCACGGTCATCTCGGGGGCAGTCAGCATCAGCTGCCGCGCCCGGTCCAGCAATAGCTCCGGCGCCGACCGCTCGTCGCCCTTGCGCTGGTAGTTCCGGAACCCGTCCGCGGTCGGCTCGAGCACGGCAAAGGACTCGACGTCGGTCATCTCCTGCGACGCGTCGGTGCGCCCCGGCGTGAAAGGTACTTGCACGTCGTGCCCGGCCTTTTTCGCGGCAGCCTCGACAGCCGCGCACCCGCCCAGCACGATCAGGTCGGCGAGCGAGACCTTCTTCTTCCCGCCGGGCTGCGCGGCGTTGAACTCCCTCTGGATCGTCTCGAGCGTCTGCAGGACCTTCGCGAGCTCGGCCGGCTGGTTGACTTCCCAGTCCTTCTGCGGCGCCAGGCGGATGCGCGCCCCATTCGCCCCGCCGCGCTTATCGCTGCCGCGGAATGTGGACGCCGACGCCCAGGCGGTGGACACCAGGCTGGAGGTGGACAGCCCCGAAGCAAGGATTCTGGCCTTGAGCTGGGTGACGTCCTGCTTCCCAATCAATTCGTGATCGACGGCGGGAACCGGGTCTTGCCACAACTGCGGCGGGGGAACCAGCGGGCCGAGCAGCCGCGAGACGGGCCCCATGTCGCGGTGCGTCAGCTTGTACCAAGCCTTGGCGAAAGCCTCGGCGAACTGGTCTGGGTGGTCGTGGAACCGCTTCGAAATCGGTCCGTAGATGGGGTCCATCCGCAGAGCGAGGTCCGTTGTGAACATGATGGGAGCGTGCTTCTTCGACGGGTCGTGAGCGTCCGGCACGGTGCCCTGGGCCGACGGGTCCTTGGGAGTCCACTGGAACGCGCCGGCCGGGCTCTTCGTCAGCTCCCACTCGTAGCCGAACAGGTTTTCGAAGTAGCCGTTGTCCCACTTCACCGGATTGCTGGTCCAGGCGCCTTCCAGGCCACTGGTGATTGTGTCGGGGCCTTTGCCGGTTCCGAACCGATTCGTCCAGCCGAGCCCTTGCTCCTCGAGGCTGGCGGCCTCGGGCTCGGGGCCGCAGTACTGAGCTGCGTTGGCCGCACCGTGGGCCTTGCCGAAGGTGTGGCCACCGGCAATCAGCGCCACGGTCTCTTCATCATTCATGGCCATACGGCCAAACGTTTCGCGAATATGCCCGGCCGCGGCGAGTGGGTCTGGTTGGCCGCCGGGGCCCTCCGGATTCACGTAGATCAGGCCCATCTGGACCGCGCCGAACGGTTTTTGGAGCTGCCGGTCATCATCGTAACGCTCGGCCCCGAGCCACTCGACCTCTGCCCCCCAGTTAATGTCGGCTTCCGGCTCCCAGATGTCCTCGCGCCCGCCGGCGAATCCAAATGTCTTGAACCCCATGGATTCCAGAGCACAGTTCCCGGCGAAGACCATCAGGTCGGCCCACGAGAGTTTTCGGCCGTACTTCTGCTTGATCGGCCAGAGCAACCGCCGGGCCTTGTCGAGGCTCGCGTTGTCGGGCCAGCTGTTGAGGGGTGCGAAACGCTGCGTGCCGGAAGCCGCACCGCCCCGACCGTCCGCGATGCGGTACGTGCCGGCACTGTGCCATGCCATCCGGATGAAGAGCGGGCCGTAGTGACCGTAGTCGGCTGGCCACCAGTCCTGCGACGTAGTCATGACTGCCTCGATGTCCTTCTTCACGGCATCAAGGTCGAGCTTCTTGAACTCCTCGGCGTAGTTGAACTCCTTGCCCATGGGGTTGGACAGGGGAGAGTTTTGGTGGAGGATCTCCAGTCTCAACTGATTCGGCCACCAATCCCGATTGGATCGAGCCTGAACCGTCTTGGTCTTGGTTCCGTTCGCCCCGTTCATCACCGGGCACTTCGTTTCGGTCGTCATTTGGCAGTCCTCTCCTGACTCGGCAAATCAGTGGTTATCTCTTCGTTGCTAGTTTTTTTATACGGCGGCTGATATGAGTGAAATACCTTTTTCCGATCAGTTCGATAGGCATAACCTATAGAAGATTCACGGCTCCGCTAGACATGCCGCCGCCTGCGCTGGCTTTACCCTGTCGCCCGCGCGCCATAAGGTGATGACCGGGGGGGAAATGGGCGCCCGCATCAGAACCGGTCCGGCTCCTCACCGAGGATGAACTGCTCCGGTGGAAAACCGCTCCGCAAGAACGCGGCTTGGAGAAGATCCAGGACATTTATTCACCGGAAACTCCCCTTACCCACGGGCCTATGATAAGGCAAATGCAGGACTTCTCGCTCATCCCGATCATCGACGTAAGTGAACTTGTCAGCGGCACTGCAGGACGGCGAGCGGTGGCTTCGCAGATCGGACAGGCCTGTCGTGAAAGCGGCTTTTTTTACGTAGTTGGACATGGTGTGGACGAAGCCCTCCAGGAGCGCTTGCAGAATCTGAGCCGACAATTCTTCGCCCAGGACGCGGAGGTTAAGCTGCGCATCCGCATGTCTCTGGGCGGACCGGCCTGGCGGGGGTACTTTCGCGTCGGCGATGAGTTAACATCGGGCCAGCCCGACGAAAAGGAGGGTCTGTATTTCGGCGCGGAACTGGCTGCGGATCATCCACTGGTCCGGGCGGGCACCCCGCTGCACGGTCCCAATCTCTTTCCGACCACGCCGCCGGAGCTGCGTGAAACGGTCCTGGATTACATGGCGGCGCTCACCCAGTTGTGCCATCGCCTGATGGCTGGACTGGCCCTAAGCCTGGAAATCGAAGAATCCTACTTCGCCGATCATTACACTGGCAACCCACTGACCTTGTTTCGCATTTTCAACTATCCGCCACCGCGTGAACCAACCTCGTGGGGCGTGGGCGAGCACACGGACTACGGCATGCTGACCGTTCTCTTGCAGGATGACACGGGCGGCTTGGAGGTACGTTCGCGGTCGGGATGGCTGGCCGCGCCCCCCATCCCGGGCTCGCTGGTTTGCAATATAGGCGACATGCTGGACCGGATGACTCGGGGGCTTTACCGGTCCACGCCGCACCGCGTCCGCAACCCGGCCCCACGTGATCGACTATCGTTTCCGTTCTTTTTCGACCCCAACTTCTTTGCACGTGTTCAGTCCATCGACTTGCCGGGCTCTCTGCCCCCTGCGGACGATAGGGATGATCGCTGGGACCGCGCCAGCGTACACGCCTTCCAAGGCACGTACGGCGACTATCTGCTCAACAAGATTGGCAAGGTGTTTCCCGAATTGCATCAGCGCGTACTTGGTTAGTGTGCCAAGGTTATGGTACGCGTTCACGGGCCAAGGGTGGCAGCCGCCTGGAGGAGTTAATCCCCCGGCTCTCCCTCCATAACGCTGGCTGCACCAACTCGATCCGGACCGCCTGTTCGGCTGGTCGTGCATTGCCGCGTCCCTCGGCAAGACCGTTGCAGGTTCAGCGCTGGACGCGGGCCGACCCGCCCTGGGCTAACGCCTCCACTTCCTGCCGCGTGGCCATGGTGACATCGCCGTGATAGGTGGTCAGTAGCGCGCCATGTGCCCAACCGAGGCGCAGCGCCTCTTCGGGGGATCGCCCAGAAATCAGTCCGTAGATGAGGCCGGAGGCGAAGCCATCGCCGCCGCCGATGCGATCGAGCACGTCGAGATGACACGTGGGACTGATGAATCGCTCACCGTTAAGCCACAACACGGCCGCCCAGTCATGACGGTTGGTCGAGTGGACCTCGCGCAACGTCGTCCCAACCAGCTTGATCCCGGGATACTGATCGACGACGCGTTCGATCATGCGGAAAAATGTGTCGGGGTCGAGCTGCGCGCGGGCGGAGGCGACCTCCGGGCCGGGGATGCCGAGACCTTTCTGTAGATCCTCCTCATTGCCGATCAGTGCGTCCACGTGGCTGACAATCCGCCGCAGCACCTGCTGGGCGCGCTCTGGTCCGCCGACGGATTTCCACAATTTCGGGCGATAGTTCAGGTCAAAGGACGTGACGGCGCCGACGTGCTTCGCAGCCTGCATCGCTTCGAGGATCAGCTCCGCTGTGGTAGCGGACAGCGCGGCGAAGATGCCCCCCGAGTGGAACCACCGGACCCCAGCGGCGAAGATCGCCGCCCAGTCGAAGTCGCCCGGCTTGAGCAGCGCGCCAGCCTCATTCGCCCGGTTGTAGAACACCACCGGCGGCCGAACCCCGTGGCCGCGGTCACTGTAGACCGTGGCGATGTTCGGGCCGCGCACGCCGTCGTGCTCGAACCCTTTGTAGAACGGTGTAACGCCCGCTTCGCGCACCCGCGCCTGCACCAACTCGCCGATACCGTAGTTGACCATGGCCGTGGCGATGCCGGTGCGCAACCCGAAGCAGTCCGCGAGCCCCGCGGCCACGTTGTACTCCCCGCCCGAGACGTGGACGTCGAACCTGCGCGCCTTGCGAAAGGGGACCAGACCAGGGTCCAGGCGATGGACGAGTGCCCCCAGGGAAAGAAAATCCAACGCACATGGGTCCTGCCGAATCGGAAAGCCGCTCATGACTGCTCCGCACAAGACGTTTCTGATGCAACGCACGCTCGAGCGTAGGCTCGTCGTCCATCATCCTAGTCGTTGCCCCGGGTTTCGGCCTCCTCTTGAGGCGCAGCAAGTGGGGAATACAGTAGTTGGGTCGGACCTGACTGAAAGCCTAACTGAGTGTGCGTAATCTTGCAGCGCTCTGGGTGGCACGCCCTGAGTCTTCGATCAGTACAGAAAGGGTGTCAGGACAGCTTCCTTCCCGCTGTGGTTGGAACCATGAAATCCTCGGATCTCGCGCAATTACGGCTACGGAATCAGCGCATCGCCGGCAAGAAGTTCACAAAGCCTGAAGAGGTCGTGGCGTACTTCGGCGCCATGCAGGCGCAGGATTATCTGGGTGCGTTGTGGGCCATCGGCTTGAGAATGGAACAGGCCACCGAGAAAGCGATCGAGAAAGCCCTCGCGGACAGGAAGATCATCCGGATGTGGCCGATGCGCCGCACCTTGCACGTTGTGGCGTGCGAAGATGCCTGGTGGATGCACGCACTCATGACACCGGGCTTGCTAAAGAACATGGGCCAGCGTGGGGAGCGGTTTTACGGTCTCACATCTCCGGTGCTGGAAAGGTGCCGCAACCTTGTGACGAAAGCGTTGACGGGCGACAAGCAAATGACCCGGGCGCAGTTATACGAAGCCCTGGAGAAAGGCGGGGTTCGCATTCGGGGTGACGGTCGACCACTGTCAACAGTTCCGTCCGACGATCCGTTTCTATCGACGACCAGTCGCGGCCTGCACATCTTAGTCCACCTGGCTCACGAGGGATTAATTTGCTTTGGCAGCCGCGCGGGCAAACAGCAGACTTTTGTGTTGTTCCAGGAGTGGGTGCCGAAGACCAAGTCCATCCCCCGTGAACAGGCGCTCGAGGAGCTCGTCGTCCGCTACTTCACGAGTCACGGCCCGGCCACCGTTCACGATCTCATGTGGTGGTCCGGCCTGCCCGGTCGCGACATCAAGAAAGGGATCGAACTCGCCGGTGTGAGACTGGAACAGCTCGAAATCGAAGGCAAGACCTATTATTGCGGCAATGGGACCGGCAAGCTCGCAAAAACCAGAAAGCGCGTCGATCTTCTGCCGCCGTTCGATGAATACATTGTCGCCTATCGCGACCGTTCGGCCGTCATGGAAACGCGCCACAACCGGCTTATCAATCCCGGCGGCAACGGTATGTTGAGCGCTGTGATCGTCTCGAACGGCCGCGTCATCGGCGGCTGGAAGCGTACGATCACCAAATCCGGCGTCACCATCACCCCCAAATGGTTCACCAAACCCACCCTGGAAGAAAGAAAGTCTTTTGAGAATTCGGTGGCCGGATACTCGGCCTTTCTGATGAATGTGGTTTAAGAAAATCAGCGGACAACCAAGACCCATTTGCGTGCATTTCTTGACGGAACGAGGGCCGATCTCTCGAAGGAGGAGATCGACCAGTACATGGCGGTCACCACAACGAAGAGCGCCAAGACGACAAATAACTGGGAGCACGTATGCCGCCTGATGAGGGAGTGCTGGAGTAGCTAGCGGGAGATGATGAATGCTGGTACTATCGGCTTCGCGCAGAGAGGTTCCCCTCGCTGGGTTCACGGAGATCTCTCAGGAAGTCGGTGATTTCGCTCCGCGGCGCTGAGCCAATGACGTCCCCATGGGCGCCAACGCTGGAGATCGAGGTGGTTGGGTTGCCCCACTGAAACGGACGGCTGGCGATGACTGTCCGCGTCTTCCGATCGATCACGGTCAAGATGCAGCTCAGCTGCACGGCCCGCGCATCACTCTTCCCATATCGTCCGATTACCTGCCTCGTGTATTGGAGTTGCCCCAGCGCCGTGGCCTCTTCCGGGGACTGGGCGCGGATGCTCTCCGGAAGCATGAAGTGAAGTTCATCGATTTCACGCTTGGCGATATTCACGAGAACCACCTTCCCGATGCGGGGGCGGGCGCCATCGGGAGCTCCCGCGACTGGAGCAAGGAGAAGTTCGGCCATGGCGGGCTGGAAGCGCGCCTTCTCGGCGGTTACCATACTCTTGTACCGCATGGCAATGTACGCGGCACAACCAATCAGCCCTCCCAGCACGCCCGTGAGGATTAGCCAGTCACGGAGGCTCAGGCCTGTTTTCCGCGGCTGGGACACGATTTCAATCGGCCTGTAGTCAATGGACATATTGAGGACTCGTGCTTGACACACCGTGGAGGCGCACCGCTACGCAACTATAGGTTGCGAATCGGCCGTTGTCGAGAATGGCGACGTGTGCTCTTGGCGAGCAGAATTATTGTTGGGGAGGCCGCCCTAGCTAGCGCAGCAGCCCAGGGGTTTTCCTCTTCCAGGCCGATTCTCGCACGGCTATCGGCGCAGACTCCAGAACGGGGCAATGGTTTCCAGAGTCTGGCCGCCGAAGCTTTCGTACTTGCCATCGTGCGTGACGCGCCATGGCTGCTCGACATACCCGGCGTTGACGAGCAAGGATTTCCCACGCTGGATGACGGCCTGCGCCCACGGCTCGTGGACAGCGTCGAGCGGGGCGTATTTGGCGAACAGCTCCTTCAGCTTCGCCTCCGCGCGGTTCGCCTTGATCGCCTGAAGTTCGCCCAGCAGGTCGTGAGCCACTTGCTGAACCTTGTCGTAATCCTTCACGGCCAGCACCTGGTTGGCCAACGTTTTTTCTCCACCGTCGCGCGCCACCCAGCCGATGGCCCCCGCCTCCAGGAGCTTGTTGAGGAACAGCCAATGGCCCCGCTGATGGATCTCGGTTACGGTTTGATCGCGCGACAGCCGTTGGAGGAAGTCGCCCAGGTAGGCATCGTAGGTCAACCGACGGAAGAGCGCGGCTTCGGCATCGTCCTTGCAAGCGCCGATCTCGACCAGGCGATGGTCGCCGGCGAACACGAGCGCCGTCAGGTCGGCACGCTGCTCTTCCAGCGCCCCGCCTAGATTGCCGAGCACAGAGACGGGGTCGTCTGTCGCGCCGTATCGGGTTGTATCGTAGGTCCCGGAGCCGTGGCCGATGATCTCGTGCATCAGCACCAGGTTGCGCCAGACCTTCTCGCGATGCGCCATGACCGGCTCGACCTTGGCTGCCGGCAGGAACTCGCGCAGCGCTTGCAGACGCGCGGCTCGCAAGTTGGGATCCTCGTCCTCGCCCGGCATGGGCAGCCGAATGACGTTCTTGGCCCCGACGTCGCGGCGGATGTCATCAAAGTTCGGTAAGTTGTAGCCGCCCGAGCGCAGGGCGGCGATTTCCTGGAAGTAGTAGACCATGATGGCCGGCGGTGAGTAGTCGGCCGGGAACTTCTTCTTGAAGCGGCTATACGGCATGGCGTCCTCGAACGACTGGGCCCGCCGTGCGAGGGCCTCGGCAAGCCGGCTAACCTCGGGATCGACGATTTGCACGTACGATTCCCAGGAGGCCATGCGCGACAGCCAGTCGCCTTCAAACTCGACCCATCCGAGCATGAAATCGACGCGCGAGGCGGCGCGGTCGCGCACCCACTCGATACTCGCCTTGCGGAAGTCCTCCACGTCGCCGCCGCGGAAGTAAGCGACCAGGTAATCGATCTCGGCCTTCTGATGCGCCGTGAGCGCGTACGGCCGGGCCGCCTCCAGCTCGGCGACTACGGTTCGCAGACGTTCGCCGACCAGGCCGGGGCTCTGCGTCGTCATCACCTGGCACGTCAGGCCGTGGTCCGAACGGGCGACGCGGCAATTGAGGGTCGGCTTCAGACTCTTGTCGAGGACACTGCGGACCTCCGCGCCGGTGATGCCATGTTGATAGTAGTTACTGCCGGTTTTCTCCAGGCCTTTGCCCTCCGGATCCTCGGGATATTCCTGGACCTCGTAAGTGGGGTCGGTTAGCAGTCGCGCGATCTCGGCGCGTGCTGCAGCGTCGAGGTCCGGCACGTGGCGGGTCAGCAGTTTCCCGACTTGGTCCGCCGTTACCTGGCGGAGAATATACTTGCGATTGGAGCCGGCGTAGGGTCCACACTGGTCCAGGAACTTGGCGGCGTAGACCAAATACTCGTTAAACGGCTTCTCTCCCAGCAAGGTCTTCGTCTCCGGGAGCTGGTCCGCAGACAGGGAGGCTTCCAACAGCTGCTTGATTTTCAGGGAATGGCGATGGGTTTGGTAAAAAAGGAGGTCGCGGCCCGCGTTGGCGGCCTGCATGAGGCGGTAGGCGAGTTTCTTTTCCTTGTCCGAGAGCCCCTCCCAAACTTTGCCGCGCGGGGCAGCGCTCTGGACGCGGACGGTTGGCGGCACGGTTGCGGGCGTGACCTTCATCTCGTCGGCCCAGGCAATGGTGCCGGCGAAAGAAAGAAGGATGAGCCCCAAAATGCACTTTTCCATGAGAAATCCTCTGCGTCGAATGTTTCTGATTAGCGTACGGCTGCTATCGGCGCGGTCAATGATCCGCAGCAGGGCTTGCGTTCGCGCCATGATGGAAAAGAAGTTCGTCTCGAAGGCATTCGCTCCTCACGCGAGAGCTTCCTTGCAGTATTGCACGCATTTGGCCACTTCCTTCACCGCATCGGAGCCCGGCGGGATCGGGTATTCCAGCTCGATGTCGGCGTAGATCGGCCACTTCTCCTTCTTGAGCAGTTGCAGGACTTCCCTGATCGGTGTCTGACCCTTGCCCCAGGGGAGATTGCCCACCCCGTCGGCGGTGCGGTCCTTGAGGTGCAAGCTAATGATCTTCTGGTGGTATTTTTCGAGGACCGGGATCGGCGACTTGCCCTTGGTGCCGGCGACGTAGTGCCCAATGTCGAAGTTGAAGCCGATGTAGGGGCCGACGCGCATCAGCGGATCGATCTCATCAATCCTCGGCGTGTTGTTCGTGTGGTTGTGGAAGGCGACCCAAATCCGGTGCTTCTCGGCAAACGGAGCGAGGCGCTTGACCTGTTGGTCGTTGCGCTCGGTGGTGATTGCCTTGCAGCCCAGAGCCTTGGCGATCTCGAAGTTGAAGTCGATGTCGTCGTCGGTTGGGCCGAAGGGGAACTTGTGGATGTGGATGTTGACGCCGGCGTCGTTGTACATCTTGCGGAGCTGGACGCACCGGGCGAGTTGCGTCTCACGGAGCTTGGCGCGGTCCGCATTGCTCACCGGGGGAGGCACCGCTTTCTGGGCGTCTTTGCCCTGCCCATCTCCCCGACCCCGTCCTCGCCCGCCGCCACCGGTGATTCCGGCAAAAGTACGGATGGGGCCATCCATGAGCTCGGTTTCGCTCAGGCCATCCTTGAGGAGACAATCGAGCGTGTACTCGGCCGTATTCGGCCCGCTGCGATAACTGTAGGTGATGCAACCAATGCGTACGCCGTTGAAGACGGAGTTGGGCTTGTCGGCTTCAGCGCTGAAGACGCTGCGCGGCAGGACGGCGGATGCGGCCAGGACAGCTGTGCCGCCGAGAAATGCTCTTCGGGTCGTTCGGTTGCCGATGGTGTTCTGTGTCATGTTTCCCTCTTCAAAAAGTGCGTATTCGCGTGCGCGATCTCGCGGGGTCCCCAGGAGCCGGAGGTTTCGAGCCTTTCGGTTGGTCGGGTTGCATGGACGCGTCGGCCGGCGATTGGTGTCGCCGGATGCTCATTGGCACTTGCGGCTGAGCTGGGAGACCCACGGCAAGGATTTATTCTAGGCTGTGTTGGCGAAATCGGCTGGCCGAGGTCTTCGCTCGCATGCACGGGGCCGAGTGGTCATGAGCTACAGCGCTGGCTGACGCCCGTTGGGGCGCATCGACGCCTAGACCAGGGTTTGCCCTCAATAGGACCTGGGCGCCTCGGCAGCGTGCAGCGTCTGCTTCACCTTCGATAAGCAGGGCTCCATCGGCGAGAAGCCCGACGAGTACGGTGACAGAGGCAACACCCGGACGAGGGACCGGCTCACGCCGAAGATCACCGCGAACGAGGGCCGCCTCCCTTGGAAGGCCGGCCCTCGTTTGTGCTTGCAATCCGTATGCAGCCAACCGTCTATTGTGATCCGTAGACCTCAATCTCGTTGAGCCCGATGTTCTTTCCCTTGCCGCCGTAGGCATCGACGGTAACAAACCTTATGTACCGGAACCGTTGCCCGCCTGTCATCAGACCACCGCTCGCATCAAAGATATCAGGCGGAATCTCGTCCGGGCAGATGATCGAATCAATATTCGATAGTGTTCCCGTCAGAATAACAACCGCGTCGGTGAGGGTGACGGTCGGCTTGAGTAACGTGCCGCCAACTGCAGTCGTGTTTCCCGCCTCGATTTGAAAGTCTTGGGTCGCGCGATCGTTGAATTGAGCATTGTGCGTGTTCCGCAAATGGATTTCGGTGATCAAGGTTGGAACCTGCAAATCAATCGTGACGTACTGACCGAATTGCGACTGCTCCGAACCAAGCCAATAACTGGACAGGCCCGTGCCGCCCTCGTTCTGGTCGATCTCACAGACGTTCCCATCCGTAACGTTCTGGCCACCAAATTGGGGGCTATCGTTCCACTGAGTACTTTGGTCGATGACCGGTTTGTTGAGGGCAAGATTTGGCCCCTGTGCCTCCGCTTGAGTACAGGCAATGAACACGCTGGTGACCGCAAGAATAGGCACACAGTCACGCCAACGAGCCGCTTTCATGAGTGTCTCCTTTCGCACCTTGAGTGTCTGATTCTTCCCTCTCCTGCTGCGTTCCTGGTCGACGGCGTTTTCGTAAGAAAACAGGCGAAGATGACCCAAAACCGCGATCGTAAGCCCTCCCGTAGAGATTGTGCTTTGCGCGCCGAACCATCCCGCAGACTTACTGCTCATTTCCCGTGGCCTCGCCCCCTTTGATCGTTGCAAGCGCACGATAGATGTAGAAAGGGATCGCATCCTTGATGAAATGCACCGAGGCGTCGGCGTAGGCGAACTGCAAACCGCCGGGGTGCCGGCTGCGGAACGAATACCGCTCCGGCCAGTTCAGACTATCGGACGAATCCAACGATTTGTTCGGTCCGGTGGCGATAGTGACGCCCGTATTGGGAGGGATCGCGCAGGTGCCGTTGGCCCCATTGGAATAGCACCAGGCATTGTGTGCGTTCAGCTCCGGCACATCTTCACCGATCATGAACGTATTGCTGGTGCCGTCCGTAATGCTCGTGAGTTTCAGATTGCCCGAACGAATATCCGCGCGCCAAAAGATGCCGTCCCCTTTCTCGAGCCCGTTATAGGAGCCGTTGCTCCCTTGGTGGCGGTAAGGAGTGTTGAAGGGGACGCCAACAGGGTAGTCATCCTCGCCCCAGTTCGAGCCGCTTACGCCGTGGTAATTGGTGACGGAGACCGAAAAGCCTTCCAGGTTGGCGGTGCTGTTCCGCTGGCGCGGCGACCGGTCGCTGGGACAGTCCAGGACTTTGAGATCGGTGGCGATGGCAGCCAAGGTGGTTTTGCTTGCGCTCAGTTTGTTGTTGGGAATGCCGGCCTCGGCGAAAAGGTTTTGCTGCTCGATGTACGGCAGCATGCGAGCAATCCAGCTCCAGCGCGGAGCCGCAGGACCACAGCAACCGGTTCCAATGCCAGGGAAATCGATGTTATCATGCGATTCTTTGAGGTCAAACTGGTCGCCATTACGGGGCAGCGTCCCAAAAACGTCGTGGTGACTGTGGCAGCCCAAAGCCAATTGCTTCAGATTGCTGCTGCACTGCGCCCGGTTGGCCGCCTCGCGCACCTTTTGTACCGCCGGCAACAGTAGTCCAATCAGCACGGCAATGATCGCGATGACAACCAGCAATTCGATGAGCGTGAACGCCGTCCGGACATGGAGAGGATGGTAGGTCATCGCAAGATCTCCCGGCAGGAGGGAAGGAGGGAAAGCGTTCCTTACGATAACCGACGTTAGCTTACTGTCAACAGAATTCTCTTTTTTAGCGCTGTGGTCCGCGGGGACTCTCGCCGGCATTCAGGGCCCGGCCGGAATCGCGATTTGCGCAAGCACCTGCTCCAAGAGCTTTTTCCCTCGCTGTTCCGCCGGATTCAATCGGCAAGCATAGCGCAGATGCACAAGCGCTTCGGCAACTTGACCGTTCTTGGTCAGCAGTTCGCCCAAATCGCGATGCGCGTCGCCGTAATTGGGCTTGCAATCGACGGCCTTGCGGAACTCCTCGACCGCACCCTGCCGATCTCCTTGCCGAAGCAAGCAGTGGCCCAGGTTATGGTGGGCTTCCGCAAAATCGGCCTTGATCTCGATCGCCCTGCGAAAACAACCGGCCGCGGAGCGTGGATCGTCCTCGAGGAGCAAGACGACGCCGAGGTAGAATTGCACTTCGATCGACGCATCGGCCAGCTTGGCTGCTTTTCGCAGCGCTGCTTCGGCGGCAGGCAATTCCTTGCGCGCGAGAAATGCCCTGCCCATCAAGAGCCAGCCCCAGTCCGACTCGGGGTAGTCGTGCACAATTCCTCGCAAATGCGCGAGCGCACTCGCATAGTCTCCCGCGCTCAGGAGCCGATCGGCCCGGGCCAACCGCACCTGTTTCCCGGTGCGGAGGCGCAAGATCTCGTCCATTGCCGGATCGGGCCAGACGAGATCCTCGGGAAGCTGGGCGGCACGCTGCCGTTGCTGATCAGCCGCTGCCGGGTCACCCAGTCGCTGATATATTTCGGCGGCGAGCACGCAAGACGCCTTTTGGGTGCGCTGGTCGGACGCGCAGGGGCTGAGGTGGTCGAGGCTTGCGTGCAGGTCGCCTCGGTCGAGAGCCAGCCGTGCCAGGTCCAGATGCGCACGTGCATGATCCGTCTGCCACTGGAGAAGGAGGCGGAACTGAGCTTCGGCTTCATCGAGCCGACCTTGCCTCAAAAGCAGTTCCCCGAGCCGTAGCCTCGCCGCGTCGGCACTGCCGCCGAATAGTTCGATCGCTCGTTGCAGCTTCTCGGCGCCTTGTTCGGGAGCGCGCTGCGACAATTCGATCCCCTGGAAATACGGCCAGCGCGGTTCCCGCAGGTCGAGCTGCTCAGCCTGAAGGAAGCAGGCGTTGGCTTCCGTAGCCAACTCGTGGGCGCTCAGAACCATGCCAAGTTTCCCCCAAGCTTCGGCCGAGCGGGGGGATTGCAGGACGGTAGCGCGTGCCGCCTCGACGGCCCTTAGCACGGCGGGGTCAAGATCAGTAGCTGTAACGGAAGGCGGTTCGGGTATTCGCTTTTCGCCGCGGATTTGGCGAGACGGGTCGCGGCACCAGATCGAAGCGAACAAGCCCCCAGCAGCGACCACGATCCCAAATACGGTCATGACCACACGCAGATGCCGGCTCCGGCGGCCCATGGCTTTTCCTGAAACAGTGCGAACGCTTTTGGCCATAGGGCAGAATACTCCCATTTATTCCGGCACGGCGTGCGCGGAGCCACCCGTTCGTTTTGACCTTGTGCCTTGTCCCTTGCGCAGCACCAAGATCTGATTCGCAGCGCATCCGGCAAAGGATTCTTCGGTGCCGTCCGGCCAGACGACCTCGACAGCGTCGACGTGCTGAGACGATCCTAGACCGAAATGCGCGCGCGGGTCGTTGCTGCACAGATAACTGTAGCCCGGGTTGACACAGCGCAGCAAACGACGGTTGCCGGTCTGGACTGTGATCAAAGCCCCGTAGGCGTCCCGTTTGAGCACCGGGTCAAGCGCGCGGATCAACAGCCAATGGCCTCGCTGGGGCGCAACGTTTTGGTACAGCCGCGCCGCCCCCGCGACATTGGTCACCAACAGGTCCAATGCGCCATCGCCGTTAATATCGCCACAGGCCAGTCCACGGGCGACCGCGGGCCTCCCGCAGAAAGGCACATTGTCCGACGAAATGTCGCGAAAGCGCCCGGCGCCATCGTTGACGAACAACTGGCTACGTTCCCTATATCGATCCCAAAAGGTGCCCGGGGGCATTTGCTCCAGAGCCCGGTTGCGGCTGACGCGGCCATTCGCAACCGCGAGATCGAGCGCGCCATCGTGATTAAAGTCGGCCAGCACGACGCCGAAACCGGTCCCACGCAGCCGGCCATTTACGAGTCCGGCGGCGGCGGTCCGATCGTGGAAGATCCCCAGCGGCCCTTGCCGCCACAATGTGTTGGTCTCTTCCGTCAAGTGGGTCACAAACACGTCGAAGGCCCCGTCACCGTCAACGTCCCCCAAGGCCACGCCCATCCCTGCCTCTGCTTGGCCGAGGGCGTTATAAGCCAGGCCGCGAACGACCGCCTCTTCGGTGAACGTGCCATCGTGCTGGTTGATCCAGAGCCGGTTGGGCTGGCCATCGTTGGCAATGAAGAGATCAGGCCAGCGGTCGCCGTTAAAGTCGGCACAGACAACCCCGAGCCCCGGACCCGGTATACGACCCAGGCCCGATTTCAGCGTCACATCTTCGAAACGTGGAGCGCGCAGCGCAGCGCGCATTCCGCTTGATGCTCCGCGCTCTGCGCCGTGTGCTCCGTTCCCGACTCCCAGGTTGTGATACAGCTTGGTGACGCTGCCTTCAAACTGTTTTGGAGGACAGAAATCGGGCTGTCCTCCTGCACTGGCGCACGGGCGTGCCGGGTCGTAATCGACGTAGTTGACGACTACCAGGTCGAGCCAGCCATCGCGATCATAATCCACGAAGCACGCCGACGTTGCCCAAAGCAGATTATCCAGACCCGCGTCCTTGGTGACGTCGGAGAACGTGCCGTTGCCGTTATTCAAGAAGAGCCGGATGCGGCCGTACTCGGTGACCAACACGTCCGTCCAACCATCATTGTTGACGTCGCCGACGGCCACCCCCATGCCGTAGCCGCTGATGTCCAGCCCCGAACCTTTGCTCACATCCGTGAACTTGCCGTCGGCCCCTTGCCGGAACAGGCGGTTGGTCGATTTCGAATTCGGTCCGCCATTTTGCAGAAGGTAAATATCCAGTCGGCCATCATTATCGAAATCGAAAAGAGCCGCTCCCGAACCGATAGCTCGAGGCATAAAATAACGCCCGACTGGGCCCGCCTCATGTACAAAATTCAATCCACTCGCTTCGGTAATGTCGACAAACCAGGGCGGATTCATCGCCGGTGTGGTCGGGATCAGAGGCGCCGGCTTGTGGCAACCTGATCCCGGACCGGCGAGCGCGCCGATCAAACCGAGAAGGCAAACGAGTCGGCGTACTGAGCGGTGGTGCCTAGTTTTGTCGTCGGGTTCCACAAACTGGCCTCTCTGACTTACGGCCCAAGCGGGATGATCAGTTGCCTGGCGGCGAGGTCGAGCAGGGGTAGCGGCCAACGCCAGTAACGGATTCTTTATTTTTTGGGTATCAGGTTTTCTTCGTCATGGTTTTCGGCGATTTCTTGCTTCAGTTGCCGGGCCTCAGCCGCAAACTGGCGCAGCTGAACGAGCCGTTCCTCGCCATGCGGGGCGGAGTCACACATCCAGAGGGAAGAACGACTCATGAAGACCAAGACAACGCCTCGGCGCTTCCGTCGGCACGCGTGCGGTTTTATGGACTGCTTACGCGAGTTTCTCACACCGAGCGTAGGGAAGCAAGTCCACCAGCAACGGCACAGCCAGCGGCGTGCGTAAGGTGTTGGCGTCGCGGTCGGCCATCCGCTGGTTTGACCAGGGGTTCCTTGGAATTGGCTGCGATGGCTCGCGCGTGGAATGTCCGCGCAGCACCGAGTTGGAGCAGCGTTGGGGGTGGGCCAACAAGTTGGCCCAGCACCTCGTGCAGAAACGGAACCGCTTTCTGCTCCGCGCCTACAAGTTGTCCTGCTGCAACGCCTCCAGGTTCCAGCCGAAGCCGGCGGCGTCGCGGATGAGCTTCTGCGGCGCCGCCTCGAAGCTGACGATGATCGCCGGTTCGTTGTGCGCGGTGATGTCCGTCGGGATTAGATTGCCTTCCGCCATGCTCCACGCCCTTGGCCGCGGTGTCGCGGCCGTTGCTTGTTCGCCCGGACGATGTGCTGGGCCTTCGCGGGGAAGCGCCAGGTCGCTTCCGGCCCCGCCGAAGGGAACTGCTCGCTCCGCCGCAGTTGCTTCGCCAGGCGGAGCCGACCGGCGCGGCCGGCGGTCAGGACCCGGAGCCGTTCAAAGGCATCGAGGCGCAGCGGTTCGGGCGGCGCGATGAAATGGTACAGTCGGGCCCCTTGCGAGACCTGGGAGCGGCCCACCAGCCCCGAGGCTTCCAGCCCGTCCAAGGCGACGACGGGCTCGGCCGCGTAGCCCAGCGCCCCCCGTTTCTCCTCCTGACCGTCACGGTGGCCTCGCCGCGTCGCCCCGCTGAACGTGGACGATCAGCCTGTGTGATTTCTCAGCATCAAATTTGGAACGCTAAGGGGTTGGATAGAAGCCCCTGGTTCCCCAGCGAGTCCGTCGCGAACACCGAGACGCTATGGTTCCCCGTTGCCAGTCTGGGACTCGTGAACGTCCAATGCCCAGAGGCGTCCGCCACGGTTGTGCCGAGGACCATGTTGCCATCGACCACCGTCACCTGGGTCCCGGCCTTGGCGTTGCCGGTAAATGTTGGCGTGGCGATGGCGATCGGGTTGCCGTTGCCGGCGACGCCAAGAACGCTGGCCACCGTGAGCTTGGGAACGGACAGATTCTGCATCCCGTTTCCGAGGAGGAGATTGAACAAGGACTGGGCGCCAACATTTCCGGCCAGGTCCGTGGCCGTGGCTGCGAACAGATACTTGCCATTGGCGAACTTCGTGCTCTTATAATCGTAGTGCCACTTGCCTTGGCCATCCGCATTGGTCGAGCCGATCACGGACCCATTGCAGTATACAGTCACGGTGCTTTGCGCCTCGGCGATACCGCTACTGGAGAGTATCTGGTTACCTGACGCATCGGTGCTCTCGATGACACCTGCAATCACCGGCGCGTTCGGGGCCACGGTGTCGATCGTCACGGACAGCATCTGCGACAGCTGGCTGACATTGCCAGCCACGTCGGAAGCGGAAGCGGTGAAGTTGTAGATCCCGTCGGCCAGGGTCGTGCCCGTATAGTCGAAGATCCAGTTCCCCTGGGAGTTGGCAACCGTCGTCCCGATGGAAGCACCACCCCGGAAAACCTGCACCGTGTCACCAGGGTCCGATTGCCCCAGGATTTTGATGTTCCTCGCGTTGGTGATTCCGTCGTTGTTGTGCGCGCCGGTGTCGGGGGTGATCCCGGTCACATGCACATTGCCAATCTTGGTAATGATGGTGATGTTGATAGCCTGGGAGGCCTGTCCCATGTTGCCGGCCAGATCGGTGGCAGTGGCCGTCATGGGATGCACGCCGTCGCCCAGCGTGGGGCAGGTGAACTGCCAGGCGCCAGTGGCGTTTGCAGTTGTGGTACCCAGAGCGTGGCCGTTATCCAACACCGTGACCGTGCCGTAGGCCTCGGTCGTGCCGTAGAAGGTCGGCGTGTTGACATTGGTGATGCCGTCCGTGGCACTCATCCCGCTGTCTGGACCCCAGCTCGTGATGATCGGCTTGATCGGTGCAGTTAGATCGATGATCAGAGTCATGGGTGCCGACATGGCGCTGACGTTGCCGACGAAATCGGTGACTTGCGCGGTGACGGTGTGCGTGCCTTCGCTGATGGCCGTCTTGGAGTAGTCGAAGGACCAGTTGCCACTGCCGTCGGTCGCGATGGTGCCGATGGATTTACCGTCGAGGAACACCTGCACCGTACCATTGGGGATGCTCGTGCCGTTGAAGACCTGGTACGGAACGTTGGTAATGCAGTCCGAGCCGCTGACACCGCTGTCGTACTTGATGCCGCTGACGACGGGCACTGGTAGCCGCGTCAGGTCGATGACCACGGTGTAGACATGGGATAAATTGCTACTGTTGCCCGCTCTATCAGTCCCAAGAGCGGTGAAGGAATACGTTCCGTTGGCCAGCGTCGTGTGGCTGTAGTCGAACTGCCAATTGCCACTGCCATCAGACATCGCGGTACCAATGGAGACGCCGCCGTTGAACACCTGCACCTGATTGAGCGGGGCGGCGGTGCCCAGCAAGTGAATGGTCGGATCATTCGTAACGCCGTCGCCCGCAGTGCCGCTGTCGGGGCTGATGCCGGTGATGACCGGCGCGTTCGGCGCATGCGTATCGATCGTCACGGGAAGGGCTGAACAGAGATTGCTGACGTTCCCGGCCAGGTTTGTGGCTGTGGCCGTGAAGCTGTACGTGCCATCCCCGAGGCCCTGGCTCTGGTAGCTCCAGTTCCCGTTGCTGTCTGCCATGACGCTACCAAACACCGCCGTGTTGCCATTCTGGTAAATCTGCACCAGGCTATTGGCTGGTGCGGTCCCTTGCAGCGTTGGCGTATTGACCTGCGTGATTCCATCCGTCGCGCTGAAACCTGTGTCCGGGCTGATCCCCATGAGGTTGGGTTTTTGCGGTGCTGTCGTGTCGATTACCACCGTGAATGGAGTGGCGTATCCGCTGATGTTGCCGAAACTGTCCGTGGACGTCGCGGTGAACTGGTACGTTCCTGCCGACAGGGTGGTTCCGGTGTAATCGAAAGTCCAGTTATTGCCACCGCCCATGGTCGCCGTGCCAATTGGTGTATTCTTGCCATTACTCGACACAAGGTAAACTGTGACGGTGTCATGCTCAGGCGCCGACCCAACCAGCTTGATGTTTTGGGCGCTCGTGACGCCGTCGTTGCTACTGAGGCCGGTATCGGGCGTGATCCCAGTGATGGCCGGCACGCTGTCGAGGTACGTGTCGCCCTGGGCATTGGTGTCGGCGGCACCGCCGCTCCCGTTCACCGGGAAGCCGTCCAGGGTCTGGGTGTTAGGTGGCGTCACCGCCGGCGAGGGACTGCTGCTGAAGTTGGCGGTCAAGGCATAGCGGCCGGTACTGAACGCACTGCTGTCGGCCCCTTGCACCTTGAGGTAGAACCGCTGGCCGGCCGTCACCTGGTTCAGCGTCACGGTGAGTGTTGTGCCGTAGTGCCCCAAGCCACTGGCCGAACCCAGAACCGTCTGCTGATCAGCAGCATAAACGGTCAGGTTCGGGGACAGCAGGCTAAGCCCCTGACTCTGCACATTCACCGTCAGCGTTCCACTGGTCGCGGCTGGCGCGGTTACGGCAAAGTATTCCTGGGTATTCGTCGTCGTGATGTCGAGGTTGGGCAGCTGTTCCGTTAGGGTTGTGGGATTTATCAGTGCGCTGATGTCGGCGGCCGTCGCAAAACTGCTGTCAGGAGTGGCCGCGCCGGCATACGCGTCCGTTGAACGCGCGTGGTTGCTGCTGTAGATATTGCGGATACCGGCGATGTCATCGCTATTGAGGCTCTGTTTGGCGCTGGTGTAGCTAGGGTACATTGCCGCCGCCGTGCCGCTGCTGCTATGCTCTAACCCCAGGGCATGGCCGAACTCATGCAGGGCCACCGTAAACAGATCGTACGTGGTGCCGATATGGAAGGCCTGTCCGGTGTTGAAGGAGATGTCTCCCGCCAGCGAGTAGTTGTTCGCGGGGGGCGGCATGTAGGCCATGGCCAACGTGCTACTCCCGAAGGCAAAGCCACCTATGCGGATATCCCCGATCGTCGGGTCACCTTGCTCGTAGTTGCCCGAGCCGCTATCGGCGCCGCTGTCTGCGACCACGCTGAAATTGAGGTTGGTCTGCTGGGCCCACACCTGAGCGGCTTTCAGGATGGTGGTTTGCCACGCCGAAGCCGAGCCGAACTTTTGGTTGAACGTCTGAAAGAGGTTGCTGGTCACGCCGCCGAGGTTGGTGCCGTCGGGCATGAAGCTGAGGGTCACTAATTCGGCGTGGGGCCAGGCATTGCCGGAAACCGAGTAAGGCACCAGGCGTGATTCGAGGCCTTCCACCTCCAACCGGGCTCGTTGTTGCGCTGGGCGGAGCGAACGACTGCGGGTCGTCTTTGCGAACAAGCGGTTTAGAATGTCGGATAGCTTCATAGCTGCTCCTCGGAGCGGGAAGTCTGTCTTCCAGGGTGAATGGGAAGAACCTTCCGCGGGCCATTGGGAAAGGGAGGAAAAGGCGGGTGAACCCTTACGCCAGAGTCGGCGTCGGGAGAGACAGGTCAGATGATCTGACAGCAGGGTGGAAAGGTCGATTGAAGTGAAGCATGGGTCCTGTTCTCTCTTCCGGAATCACCACGTTACCGAAACACGGACCCGTGCGCGCACGAAAAAGGGCTTCGGGTCCCACAGTATCTATGGAAGCCGTCCAGCCATTCGGTAACCTGGCAACCCGCCGAAACCCAGGAGGGATTGCGACGGGCCCATGGCTTTGCGTCCCCGCCTTACGACGGGTTTGCCGTTGTCGTGGAGGAAGCGTCCTCTCTGGTCTCATTCCACAGATCGGGGATTCGTCCGGCGTTCAGGCATCCCTTTCTGTGAGCACCTCTCACCGTCTGCTAGAAAAGCTAGGTCGCAAATCCAGCCTGGTCAAACAGCAGCTCAGGAGCGAACGCGGATCGAGCAGGACCGTGGGCGGGGAGCCGGCTGATACGGGCTGTAGCGCGGCGGCTGACGGAGAAAGCCATCCGCCAGGGATTGGCCTGCCGAGAGCAGCGGCCAAGCGGGCTCCTGTCGATAACCTGCGGAGCGACCCCATGAAAGCGTTCGCGTCTTCCTTAACCGTGGTGTCACATAATGTGTGGCCGAATGTGTCACCTAATGTTTGGTAAAATGGTGGAACCCGATCCCTGCCGGAGGTTCTGCCCTGGCACGCGCAACGACCCGCAAGCCGCGTT
>Ga0070734_10001585_pt1 | contig 32245 bp, 20 predicted proteins | sample Coa_R1_8_FD_66444 | JGI IMG/M metagenome (GOLD analysis project Ga0070734, IMG submission 66444) | Surface soil microbial communities from Centralia Pennsylvania, which are recovering from an underground coalmine fire - Coalmine... | ecosystem: Environmental > Terrestrial > Soil > Unclassified ... | reverse complement strand
GCAGGCACGCCCGCATGATGAAGACGAGCGGCGTGAGCTTGACACCCGCCCGAGCGGCCTCCTCCTTGAGCGCGGCGCGTTGTGCCTCGAGCTCGGTGATGTCTGCCTCCTCGTGCTGGGTGACGTGCGGCAGATTGATCCACGCGGCCTGCAGGCGGGCACCCGAGATGAGCTGGATGCGCGACAGCGGCGTGACCTCGACCGCTCCGAACTTCGCGAAATCGACTTCCGGCACTTTGGGAAGCCCTGACCCGGGCTCCGCGGGCGGCGCAGCCAGCAAGCGCTTTACATACGCCTTTACGTCCTCCTGGGTGATGCGCTCCTTGGGACCGCTGCCGCGGATGCGACCGAGGTCCGCGCCGAGCTCGCGGGCGAACCGACGCACCGAAGGGCTCGCATAGGCCTTGGAGAAGGACTCCTCGTCGATCACCGCTCTCGCGCTGCGGGCGGCGGGCGGGCGCTGCGCGGACGGCACCCCGGCGCTCGGCTTCTCGGAGCTTGGCTTCTCGGAGCTCGGCTTCCCGGAGCTCGGCTTTGTGGAGCTCGGCGGTGCTGTGCCCGATGCTTCGGTGGACTGCGCGGCGCCGCTGGAATCCGCAGCGCTTCGCTCCGCAGGCTCGAGCAGCAGGATCAACGAGCCTTCGGATACTTTATCGCCTTGCTTGAGCCGCACTTCCGCCACGCGCCCAGCGGCCGGCGCCGGCACGTCCATGGCGGCCTTCTCGGTCTCGAGCGTGATGAGCGGAGCTTCCTTCTCGATCTGCTGGCCCGCCTTCACCAGCACCTCGATCACATCGACGTCCTTGAACCCGCCGATGTCGGGCACCACGACCTGGATGGGGGCGGCCATGGCTATACGGAGGTGGGGCTCGGCTTCTCGGGATCGATGCCGAAGCTCTCCATCGCGCGCGTCACCCTGCGGATATCGATCTTCGAATCGTCCGCGAGCGCCTTGAGCGCAGCGATGACGATGTAGTGGCGGTCAACCTCGAAGAAGCGGCGCAGCTCCGCTCGTGAGTCGCTGCGGCCGAAGCCGTCGGTCCCGAGCACCGTGTAGCGTCCCGGCACCCATTGTCGGATCTGATCGGCGACGGTCTTCATGTAGTCGGTGGCTGCGATGAAGGGCCCCTCGCGCCCGGTCAGCGCCTGAGCGATGTAGGTCTGCTTCGGTGGATCGGCCGGGTGCATGAGGTTCCAGCGCTCGATGAGCAAGGCGTTGCGCCGCAGCTCGCTGAAGCTCGTCACCGAGAACACATCGGCATGCACGCCGTGGTCGCGCTCGAGAAGCTCCGCGGCGGCCAGCACTTCGCGCAGGATCGTGCCCGAGCCGAACAGGCTCACGCGCAGGCCCCCGCCCGTGGCGGGCTTCAGCAGGTACATGCCGTTGAGAATGCCCTGCACGGCGCCTTCGGGCAGCGCCGGGTGCGGGTAGTTCTCGTTCATGCAGGTGATGTAGTAGAAGATGCTTTCCTGATCCTGGTACATGCGCCGCAGGCCATCCTGCACGATGACGGCGAGCTCGTAGGCGAAGGCAGGATCGTAGGCGACGCAATTCGGAATCGCGGTCATCACGAGCTGACTGTGGCCGTCCTGGTGCTGCAGTCCTTCGCCCGCGAGCGTGGTGCGCCCGGCGGTGCCGCCGATGAGAAAGCCGCGCGCCCGACTGTCGGCCGCAGCCCACATGAAATCACCGACCCGCTGAAAGCCGAACATCGAGTAGTAGATGTAGAAGGGAACCATGCTCACGCCGTGATTGGCATAGGCCGTCGACGCGGCAAGCCAGGAGCACAGGCTTCCGGCCTCGTTGATGCCCTCCTCGAGAATCTGTCCCTTCTTGTCCTCGCGGTAGAACATGAGCTGATCGGCATCCTGCGGCGTATAGAGCTGGCCGACCGAGGAGTAGATGCCGACTTGGCGGAACATCCCCTCCATGCCGAAGGTGCGCGCCTCGTCGGGAATGATGGGCACGATGTGCGGGCCTATGTTCTTGTCGCGCACGAGCAGCGTCAGTATGCGCACGAGGGCCATCGTGGTCGAGATCTCGCGCTCCTGCGTGCCTTCGAGCAGGGCATTGAAGGCCTCGAGCGCAGGCACCTGGAGCGGCGCTGCTGCGCTGTGACGCGCCGGCAGGAAACCGCCGAGCGCGGAGCGACGCGCCATCAGGTATTTCATCTCCTCGCTCTCGGCCGCGGGCTTGCGCAAGGACAGGCCTTTGAGCTCCTCATCGGAAATCTGGATGTTGAACCGATCACGAACGAACTTCAGGTCCTCCTCGCCGAGCTTCTTCTGCTGGTGCGCGACGTTCAACCCCTCCGCCGACTTGCCGAGGCCGAAGCCTTTCACGGTCTTGGCGAGAATCACGGTGGGGGCGCCCTTGTGCGCGATCGCGGCCGCGTAGGCCGCGTAAACCTTGGTCGGATCGTGCCCACCGCGATTCAATCGCCAGATCTCCTCATCGGACATGTTGGCGACCATTTCCTTGAGCTCGGGATATTTTCCAAAGAAGTGCTCGCGCGTGTAGGCACCGCCCTTCGATTTGAAGTTCTGATATTCGCCGTCGACGCACTCCTCCATCACGCGCTTGAGAAGACCGTCATGGTCCTGCGCAAGCAGCGGGTCCCAGCGCCGGCCCCAGAGCACCTTGATGACGTTCCAGCCCGCACCGAGGAATGCGGCCTCGAGCTCCTGGATGATCTTGCCGTTACCGCGCACCGGGCCGTCGAGGCGCTGCAGATTGCAGTTGATCACGAAGATCAGATTGTCGAGCTTCTCGCGCACCGGCATCGTGAGCGCGCCCATCGACTCGGGCTCGTCCATCTCGCCATCGCCGAGGAAGGCCCACACCTTGCGATCGGAGGGCGGCACGATCCCGCGATGCTCGAGATAGCGCACGAATCGCGCCTGGAAGATCGCCATCATGGGACCCAAGCCCATCGATACCGTCGGGTACTGCCAGAAGTCGGGCATCAGCCAGGGATGCGGGTAGGAGGACAACCCGCCGCCGCGCACTTCCTGCCTGAAGCGCTGCAGGTGCGCCTCGACGAGGCGCCCTTCGAGGTAAGCTCGGGCATAGATCCCCGGACTCGAGTGGCCCTGCATGTAGACCATGTCGCCGGGATGCTTCTCGCTCCTCGCCCGCCAGAAATGGTTGAAGCCGACCTCGTAGAGCGTGGCTGCGGAGGCGTAGCTCGCGATGTGGCCGCCATATTCGGCGCTCGCGCGATTCGCCTGCACGACCATGGCGAGCGCATTCCAGCGCATGTAGGCCTCGTTGCGCCGCTCCAGGGCGCGGTCGCCGGGGTACTCGGGCTCCTGCGCCTTGGAGATCGTGTTGAGGTAGGCGGTGTTCGGCTTGAAAGGCAGGTACGCGCCCGAGCGGCGCGTGAAGTCGACGAGCTTCTCGAGCAGGAAATGCGCGCGCTCAGGTCCCTGCACACGCATGACCGAGTCGATGGATTCGAGCCACTCCTGCGTCTCGGTGGGATCGATGTCTTCGTAGGGAGAATGTTGCGTCATACAGAGCGTTCTCGGCGATTTGCGACCCGCGCGCCGATGCACGCGCCCAGGCGTCCTGCTAAGATGCGGCCACGTTGCGGCGCCTGGTGCGCAACGGCCACCGTGGTCGATCCTCGCTATCTTCGGGGTTTGGTTTTTTTGGGTCAATGCCGATTCGCCTTCCCCTGAGCTCTCTCCTCGTGCCGGCGCGCTTCACGGCACCGCGACCCTCCGCCTCGACGCTCGCTCGCTACGCGGGCGCGCTCGTGCTCCTGCCGCTCAAGCCGACGAGCGCCTGCTGGTCCGCGCTCCCGGACGGAGAGCGTCTCAGAAGCCTTTATGCACGCCGGGTGCGCAAGGAGGGCGATCACTGCGAGGTGCGCGTCGGGCCCCGCGAGGGAACGGTCCTGGTGCTCGTGGCCTTGCCTGCCGAGGCGAGCGCGTTCGAGCGGCTGCAGCTCGGTGGGAAGCTCGCGAAGGGACTGCTCGAGAGCGAGCCCCGGTCCCTTTTGCTGTGGCACGAGGGGTGCGCGCCCGGTCCGGCGGCGGCGGCCCTCGAGGCGCTGGTCGCCGCACTTCAGGCGGGCGCGTTCCGCCTTGCCTCGTTCAAGAGCAAGCGCGATGAGCGGCGCCCGCTCGAGCGCATCGACGTTGCGGCGCTGGGCGCTTCGCGCTTCGACCTCGAGACGACGCTCGCGACGGCGGCGGGCAATAATCTTGCGCGCTGGCTCACCGCCTTGCCGCCGAACATGCTCAATGCGCGCGGCTACCGCCGCCTGCTCGAGGAGCTCGCTCGGCGCCTCGGCTTGAGATACCGCTTCTACGGCGAGGGTCCCCTGCGCCGGCTCGGCGCCGGCGCGTTTCTCGCCGTCTCGCAGGGCAACGCCACGCGCGATGCCGGCATCGTACATCTGTCCTACCGCCCGCGCGGCGCGCAGCGCGCGCCGTTGGCTCTCGTCGGCAAGGGAATCTGCTTCGACACGGGTGGCACGAATCTGAAGCCCCACAAGGGCATGCTCGACATGCACACCGACATGGAGGGTAGTGCCGTCGCCGTGGGGAGTCTGTATGCGCTCAAGCAGCTCATCCCCGCGCAGCCGATCGACGGCTGGCTCGCCATCACCGAAAATCGCATCGGGCCTCTTTCCTACCAGCCGCAGGATGTGGTGCGGGCGCTCAACGGCACGACGATCCAGGTCGTGCACACCGACGCCGAGGGGCGCATGGTGCTCGCCGATACGCTGGCGCTCGCCGCCCGGGCTCGACCTGCGGCGCTCATCGACTACGCCACACTGACCGGCAGCTGCGTTTATGCGCTCACCGAGCGCTACAGCGGCGCGTTCACCAACCGGCCGGAGACACGCGCGCAGATCGAAGCAGCGGGCGCCGCGAGCGGCGAGCGCGTATGGTGCTTTCCCATGGACAAAGACTTCGACACCGATCTCGACAGCCCCGTGGCCGACATCCTGCAGTGCTCGGTCGAGTCGAAGGGGGATCACATTCTCGCAGCCCGGTTCTTGAGCCGCTTCGTCCCGCCGAGCCTGCCCTGGCTGCACCTCGATCTCGCCTCCGGCACCCGCACCGGCGGCCTCGGGCACATCGCGACCGAGATCACCGGATTCGGCGTGCGCTATACGGTCGAGCTTGCACGCAGCGGCTGGCCGGTGGGCTCGCGCCGCGAGCGCAAGACCCGGCGCGCGAGGCGCCGCGCGTGAGGGAGCTCGAGCTGTGCCGCCCCGATGACTGGCACGTGCACCTGCGTGATGGTGCGGCGCTCGCCTCCGTGGTCAAGTTCACCGCGGCGCGCTTCGCTCGTGCCCTCATCATGCCGAATCTCACCCCGCCGGTGAGCAGCGCCGCGCTCGCCGCGGCCTACCGCGAGCGCATCCTCGCGGCGCTCCCGACCGGCCAGCGCTTCGAGCCCCTGATGACGCTCTATCTGACCGACATCACCCGTCCCGAGGAGATCGAGCGCGCCGCGAAGCTCGGCTTCGTGCGCGGAGTCAAGCTCTATCCGGCCGGCGCAACCACGCATTCGGAGGCGGGCGTGACCGATGTGTCGCGCGCCGATCCCGTGCTCGCGCGCATGGAGGACCTTGGCCTCGTGCTCGAGGTGCACGGCGAGAGCACGCGCGCCGAGATCGACGTATTCGATCGCGAGAGCGTATTCATTGATGAGGTGCTGGCCCCTCTCATCGAGCGCTTCCCGAAGCTCAAGGTCGTCTTCGAGCACATCACGACCGCGCGCGCGGTGAGCTTCGTCGCGCAGTCGCGCGCCGGCGTCGCGGCAACGATCACCCCGCAGCACCTGCTCGAGAATCGCAGCGCGCTCTTCGCCGGCGGGCTGCGCCCGCACCTGTACTGCCTGCCCGTCCTGAAACGCGAGTCCGATCGGCGTGCCCTCGTCGAGGCCGCGACGAGCGGCAACCCGCGCTACTTCCTCGGCACGGATAGCGCACCGCACGAACGCGCCCGCAAGGAGAGCGCGTGTGGCTGCGCCGGCATCTTCACGGCGCACGCGGCGCTCGAGCTCTACGCGGAGGCTTTCGCGCAGGTGGGACGCCTCGAGCGGCTCGAGGGCTTCGCGAGCCACTTCGGCGCCGATTTCTACGGCTTGGTGCGCTCGCGCGAGCGGGTGCGGCTCATCGAGGACCCCTGGACCGTGCCCGCTTCGTATGAATTTGCGGGCGGCACGGTGATCCCTTACCGAGCCGGCGAGACGATCGCGTGGCGGCTCGCGGAGCACGGCCGATGAGCCAACCGCCGCCGATCACCTTTGCCACGCGCTTTCGCGGCTTCCTGCCCGTCGTCATCGATGTCGAGACCGGCGGCTTCAATCCAAAGACCGATGCGCTGCTGGAGATCGCGGCCGTGCTGCTCGAAATGCGCTCGGACGGCACGCTGGCGCGCGGCGAAACGCACCGCTATCACGTCGTGCCCTTTCCCGGCTCGAACATCGAGCCCGCCTCGCTCGCGCTGACCGGGATCGATCCGCATCATCCGCTGAGGCCGGCGATTGCCGAGGAAGAGGCGCTCTCGCGCGTGTTTCGCGAGGTGCGCACCGCAGTGCGCAACGCCGAGTGCACACGCGCCGTGCTCGTGGGGCACAACGCATTTTTTGACCTCACTTTCATCAATGCGGCCGTCGCGCGCGCGCAGATCAAGCGCAATCCCTTTCACCCGTTCTCGAGCTTCGACACCGCGACCTTGGGCGGGGTCGCCTTTGGTCAGACGGTCCTCATGCGTGCAACGCTCGCCGCCGGGCTCGAGTGGGACAGCGGCTCGGCGCACTCGGCCGCTTACGATGCGGAGCGCACCGCGGACCTCTTCTGCACCGTGTGCAACCAGTTTCAGGGGGTCTTCGAGGCGAGCCGGCGGCGCCTCGCGGCGATGGGGCCGCTCGAGGTCGAGCCGAGCGTCGAGCATGGCATTCCGCCGCTGCCCGAGCCCGGACCCGAGCTCTAGAGGTCTAGTGGTCTTGAGGGCCTAGGCGGTAACCGCCCCGGCCTCGGCGAGGAGCTGCTTGAGCTCTCCGCTCTTGTACATGTCGAGAGTGATGTCGCAGCCGCCGATCAGCTCGCCGTTCACGTAGAGCTGCGGGAACGTCGGCCAGTTCGAGTAGGACTTGAGCGCTTCCCGCACTTCCGGATCCTCGAATATGTTGACGTGCGCGAACTTCGCCTTGCACGCCTTCAGCGCACCCACGGTCTGGGCCGAGAAGCCGCACTGCGGAAAGTCGGGCGTCCCTTTCATGTAAAGCACCACGGGTGCGGCGGCGAGCTGACTCTTGATACGATCGATGGCATTCATCGTTGATGGTCTCTCCGGAGCGAAACGCCCCGCGAATCGGGCGGGATCATGCGCTCATTGTACGATAACCGGGCAGGCGGCGCCCCCGCCTGCGCTCAGGGGTGCAAGGATGGGGGTGAGGCTCCATAATCTCAAGCGATGACCGCGCCTTCGCCCCCGCCGCCTTCGCCCCCCTCCCCGTCGCCCCCCTCGCTGTCGCCCCCGCACCCGCTGAGCTCCGAGGTCCCGCCCCCGCCCGAGGACCTTCCTCAGACGGTGGAGCGGGCGCTCGAAGAGGATATCGGCCCAGGAGATCTCACGGCAGCGCTCGTGCCGGCGGACGCCCTGGGGCGGGCCACGATCCTCACGCGCGAGCCCGCGCTGCTCTGCGGGATCCCGTACGCGCAGGCGACCTTTGCCCGCCTCGATGCGCAGCTCGAGATCCGCTGGCTGCGGGAGGAAGGAACGCAGCTCGAGGCCGGCGCGACATTCTGCACGCTTTCGGGCCGGGCGCGTGCGCTGCTCACCGGCGAGCGCACCGCGCTCAACTTCCTGCAGCTGCTCTCGGGCACCGCGACCGCGACCCACGCCTACGTCGCGCGCCTTGCCGGCAGCGGCTGCCGCTTGCTCGACACCCGCAAGACCGTGCCGGGGCTGCGTCGCGCGCAGAAGTACGCGGTGCGGGTGGGGGGCGGCCAGAATCATCGCATCGGGCTCTTCGATGGGATCCTCATCAAGGAGAACCACATCATGGCCGCCGGCTCGATCGGCGCGGCGGTGGCGCGGGCGCGCGCCGCCGGCACCCGGGTGCCCGTCGAGGTCGAGGTCGAAACCCTCGAGGAGCTGCGAGAGGCGCTCGCCGCGCGCGCCGACATCGCGCTGCTCGATGAGTTCTCGCTCGCGGCGCTCGGCGAGGCGGTGGCCATCACCCGCGCGGCCGCGCACCCTCTGAAGCTCGAGGCCTCGGGCGGCGTCACGCTCGAGACGGTGCGCGCGATCGCCGACACCGGCGTCGATTTCGTCTCCGTGGGAGCCATCACCAAGCACGTGCGCGCGGTCGATCTGTCGATGCGCTTCGAGTGGCGCGCAGCAGGCTGACTAACTTCAGTCGCGCATATCGAGGCGATCCCACGACTTTGTGCGCTTGACGGCGTTGCGAGGCGGGCTAGAGTTCATGAGGGCGTGGCGACCCCGGGCAGCGCAGGGGCCGGCGGGTGGCGGAAAGGAAACTGCTCGAAGTGGAGGGGCGCGAGGAGCGCAGCAGCGCGCGGGGACCCGTCGCCCCGGCCCTTCGCTTCTGAGCAATTGGCGGCCCTAACTCAGGCGCTGTTGGCGGCTTTCAGGACGCGCTGCGGCTGCGATACGCCGTAGCCCTGCGCGTAATCGACCCCGAGGGTGCGCAGCATGTCGATGATCTCGTTGTTCTCGGCGAACTCGGCGATGGTCTGCTTGCCGGTGAGATGACCGATCTCGTTGATCGAGCGCACCATCTCGCGATCGATCGGGTCGTGCAGGATCTCCTTGACGAAGCTGCCGTCGATCTTCAGGAAATCGACGGGGAAATGCTTGAGGTAGCCGAATGAGGAGAGCCCGGTGCCGAAGTCATCGAGCGCGAACTTGCAGCCGAGCTCCTTCAGCGCCTGGATGAAGCGGTTCGCCTGCGAGAAACTCGCGATGGCCGCGGTCTCGGTGATCTCGAAACAGATCTTGGTCGCATCGAGTCCACTCTTGTGGAACTGCTCGATGACGTAGGGCAGGAACTTGTCGTCGCCGAGGCTCTGGCCCGAGAGGTTGATCGAGCACATCGCGAGCTTCTCGCGCTCGTCAGCCTCGGAGACGAGCCAGCGGAAGGCGTTCTCGATCACCCACCGGTCGATCGAGGGGGTGATGCCGTAGCGCTCGGCGGCGGTGATGAAATTATCGGGCGCGACGATCTTGCCGGCCTCATCGCGCATGCGCAGCAGGAGCTCGTAATGCGCCCCCTCCTCGGTGTGCTGCAACGGCAGGATGGTCTGGCGGAAAAGCTCGAAGCGCCCCTCCTCGAGGGCGTTGTTGATGCGCGCCGCCCACTGCATCTCGCGGCGCCGGCGCATCAGGTCGATGTCGTTTTCCTCGAAGCTGTGCACGCGGTTGCGACCCGCTTCCTTCGCCGCCTGGCAAGCGCTGTCTGCGGCCGACAGCACGGAGGCCACATCGACGTTGTCGGCCGAGATCGGCACGACGCCGATGCTCGCGCCCAGGCGGAAGGTGCGCTCCTCCCAGGTGAACTTGAAGTTGCGCACGGCCTCGCGGAGCGACTCGGCGGTGCGCATCGCCTCATCGAGCGAGCAGCTCTCGAGCAAGATGCCGAACTCATCGCCGCCGAGGCGCGCAAGGGTGTCGCGCCAGCGCACCTTGGACTTGAGGAGCGCGCCCACCTGGCCGAGCAGGGCGTCGCCCGCGCTGTGACCGCAGGTGTCGTTCACGATCTTGAACTGGTCGAGATCGAGGCAGCACAGCGCATAGGAGGTCTCGCGCGCCTTGGCGCTCTTCAGAGCCCGCTCCATGCGATTCTCGAACTCGCGCCGATTGACGAGACCGGTGAGCACGTCATGGCTTGCGTGGTAGGAGAGCCGGCGGTTGAGCTCGCGCGCCTCGCTGACATCGTGAAAGACCAGGACTCCGCCCGACACCGCACCGCTGCCGTCGCGGATCGGCGAGGCGGTGCTCTCGACGTAGATCTCGTTGCCATCGCGGCGGATGAGCAGCATCGGGCGCACCGACTTGATCGAGCGCGTGCGGCGGATGGCGACCGCCAAGGGATTCTCGAGCGGCTCGCAGGTCTCCTCGTGAAACGCACGGAAGATCTCCTCGATGGCGCGCCCCTGGCTGTCCTCGAGGCGCCAGCCCGTGAGCGACTCGGCCACCGGGTTGACGTAATCGATGACGCCCTTCTCATCGGTGGTGATCACCCCGTCGCCGATGCTCTGCAAGGTGATCTGGGCGCTCTCCTTCTCGCGAAACAGCGCCTCCTCGTAGAGCTTGCGCTCGGTGACGTCCAGCTCGACGCCGACCAGACGCAGCAGCCGCCCCTTGTCGTCGACCTTGGCCTTCGCGCGGCTGATGACCCAGCGCCACTCGCCGTTGGCGTGGCGCATGCGGTGCATGCTCTCGAAGATCGGCGTCTTGCCGGCAACGTGGTCGCGGATCGCCGCCTGCACGCGCGACATGTCGTCGGAATGCACGAGGGTGCGCCAGTCGGGCGCCTGCCCGACGTCGTTCTCGTCGTATCCGAGCATCGCTTTCCAGCGGGGCGAGAGGTACACGCGATTGTTGAGCGTGTCGAAGTCCCAGAGGCCGTCGTTCGCGCTGTACAGGGCGAGCTCGTTGCGCTCCTCGAGATCGCGCAGATGCGTCTCGAGCTGGATGCGCCCGAGGCCGGTCGCGAGACTCGAGCCGACCAGCTTCATGAGCAGGTGCATCTGCACCTCCCAGGCATCGCGCGGGCGCGAGCCGGCGATGCCCAGCAGGCCCGCCAGACGGCCGTCGATGGCATAGCCGATGATGAGCACCGAGCCCATGCCGAGATGGGCCCAGATCGCCGCGTCCTCGGCCTGATCGCTGCGCGGGTGCGCCGTGTCGCGCAACTCCGAGACCCGCAGCGCCGCGAGTCGGCCGTGCAGCCAAGGCAACGTCTCGAGACCCTGCCCCTTCAGCTGCTCGGGGTTGCCCGTCACCAAGAGGCCACGGGCGCAATGCACCTCGGTGATGATCTGCGTGTCGGGATCGAGCGCGGCGTGAAAAGCGGCATCGCTGCGGGTGACATCGCGCAGCAGCTCGAGGTTCGCCAGCAGGCACTCGACGGCGTTGGCTGCCGTCATCGCCTGGAAGTCGACGGCGATCTTGGTACCGACCACATCGAGACCGACCGAGGAGCTGCGTGCCCCGCGTCTCGGCCAGCTCTGGGGCGACAGGACGTCGGAGGCCGAGAAGTCGGGTTGACGGGGGTCGGTGGGTACTATCGCCATCGAATGCGTCTCAGATCCCCGCAAGATGAATGCAGTTGTAGATCAAGAGTTTGCCACTCGACCCGTTGAAATGATGGAATGCGTCACACAGTTCTGGCGGTTCCGTCAACAAGGCAGATACCGCCGGATTCTCTCACAACTTGTAAGGAATACAAGCTAAGCGTTTGTATTAAGGGCTCTTACGGGACTGGAGGGCGGCGTGGGCCTCGACAAAGAGCGCCTCGAGCCGATGCTCCATCTGCCCTTGCAGCTCCTCGAGGCGCGGGGCGTCCAGCCCTTTCTGGATGACCACCGGCTCACCCACCACGATCACGATGCGCGCCGCCGGCCACGGGATGACGAAGCGGTCCCACTTGATCTTCCAGGCACGTGAGGCCGCATACGCCATGGGGATGATCGGGCGCTGCGAGAGTTGCGAGAGCAGAATCGCCCCGGGCTTGAACTTCCACGGCGGGCCGCGCGGACCATCCGGCGTGATCGCCGGAGAGATCGAGTGCTGCACGAGTGCCTGGTAATAATCGCGCAGCGCCCGCGCGCCGGTGTGGCTCGAGGAGCCGCGAATCGCCTCCGCCCCGATCCGTCGCACCAGCAGTGCTCCGATCTCTCCATCGACCGAGGGGCTGATGAGAAGACCGAGGCGCACGCCCCGCTCGCGCAGCTTGAGAAGCTGCCACAGGCAAAAAAGCTGGTGCTGATGCCAGTAAACCGGAATGAACGAGGGCGCCCGAGCGAGCGCCGCCTCGATGTGCTCGAGGCCGATGACGCGCACCACGCGGCTCCAGCCCCACACGAGGCGAATGAGCAGCGCGGCGAGCGGCACCAGCATGCGATAGAGCAGCAGTCGGCTTCGGGTCAGGCGGCGGCCGGAGCGAGTTTTGGTCTCGTAGAGGGTGTTGCGAAGGCCACCGTCGGAATCTTTGGGCACGCACGCATTGTCGGAAAGCGCTCGAGAGCGCGCAAGCATGGATTTCCGGCTTCGCGGCCTCGCCCGAGCGCCTACGATACAATGCGCTCATGCAGACCCTAGCGATTCCCCCGGGGCCTGCCGAGGGCATCGATCTCGGCGGGAGCGAGGAGACTTTGGCGCACCTCGCCGCCTTCTTCACGCGTTACGGCGATGTCTATCGCGTGTTCGCACCAGGCCGCGGCGTCTACGATTACGTGATCAACCACCCCGACGACATCAAGCACGTCCTGCTGACGAACCATCGCAACTACACCAAGGGCGTCGGGATGGACCGCGTCAAGATCCTCCTCGGCAACGGCATCATGACGAGCGAGGGTGATTTCTGGCGCCGGCAGCGGCGCATGATGCAGCCGGCCTTCCACCGCCGCATCATCGATCGCTTCGCGCGGCTCATCGAGGAGGTGAATGCGAAATTCGCGCAGCGCTGGGCCGAGCAAGCCCATCGCGGCGAGCCGGTCGACGTGAGCGATGATACGAGCGAGCTCACGCTCGAGATCGTGCTGCGATCGATCTTCGGTGAAGATCTGGCGCGCCTCGAGCGGCAGCTCGGCGCAAACCCCTTCGAGGTGGTCGCCAAGGATCAGAACCGCGACCTCAAGTTTGCCTTTCGCTTCCGCTCGCTCGCGAAGCTGGTGGGGGAGCTGATCGAGCGCCGCCGGCGCGAGGGCGCGACGCACGAGGATTTTCTCGCCATGCTGATGGCCGCCCGTGACCGCGACAACGTCACGGCCATGACCGACAAGGAGCTCATCGACGAGGTGCTGACCCTGATCGTGGCCGGCCACGAGACCACCGCAGCGGCGCTCACCTGGACCTGGTACCTGGTGAGTCAGCATCCCGACACGAGTGCGCAGCTCGAGGAGGAGGCCGATCGCACCAGCGCCGACGTGCTGCCTCTGAGCGCCGCCGAGGGCCTTGCCTTCACGCATCAGGTGCTCGAGGAGGCGCTGCGGCTCTATCCCCCGGGCTGGTTATTCACGCGTCGTAGCATCGAGGCCGACGAGCTCGGCGGCTATCCCATTGGACCGCGCACCGACGTGTTCATCAGCCCCTACGTGCTGCACCGGCACCCCGCCTTCTGGAGCGAGCCGGAGCGCTTCCGTCCGGAGCGCTTCGCCGGGATCGACGCCAAGGAGCGGCATCGCTTCGCCTACATTCCCTTCTCGGTGGGACCGCGCCACTGCATCGGTGAGAACATGGCCATGTTCGAGATGCTGGTGCACCTGAATCGCATGACGCGGCGCTTTCGCCTTGCGCGCGTGAGCGCGAAGCCGATCGAATTCGAGGCGCAAATCAATCTGCGCCCTCGCTCCAATCTACTGATGACGATCGAGGAACGATGAAAGAGAGGACGCTAACGGAATTGCTCGAGCGCAATCGCGGCATCGAGCGCAGCATCACGTATGTCGAGGCCGAGAGCTCGGAGCGACGTGTGAGATTCGACGAGGTGCACAGCCGCGCGCTCGGCATCTTGCATCATCTGCAGTCGATGGGCGCGCAGCGCGGCGACAAGATGATCATCTTTCTGCAGAACAACGAGCAGTTCCTCGATGCGTTCTGGGCGGCGATCGCGGGGGGCATCGTGCCGGTGCCGCTCGCCGTCGGAATCAGCGATGAGCACCGAATGAAGCTGCTGCGCGTCGCCCGCAAGCTCGGACGTCCTTTTCTCTACACCGACACCCGCAGCCTCGAGCGGGTGAGTGCGCTCGCTGAACAGGTCGGCGAGACGGCGTTGTTCGCCGAGCTCAAGGCGCGGGCCTTTCGCACGGACTCGCTCAGCGACATCTCCCGGCCGGGCAAGCCCCATCGGGCCGATCCGGATGACCTGGCCTTCATTCAGTTCTCCTCCGGCTCGACCAGCGAGCCGAAGGGAGTGATGCTCAGCCACGCGAATCTCATCGCGAACATCGAGGGCTCGACCGCCATCGGCCGGTACGAGAGCGAGGACGTGAGCTTGAGCTGGATGCCGCTCACCCATGACATGGGCTTGATCGGCTTCTATCTGGTCATGTTCGCCTCGGCTTCGCACATCAATCTGATGCCGACCGACCTGTTCGTGCGCCGCCCGCTGCTGTGGCTGCAGACGGCCTCAAAGAAGCGGGTGACTCTCACCTGCTCGCCCAATTTCGGCTACCGACACTTCCTGAAGGTGCTCGGCGACCGGCGTCTGGAAAACGTCGACCTGTCGAGCATCCGCTCCATCTACAACGGCGCCGAGCCGATCTCGGTGCCGCTCTGCAACGAGTTCATGCAAAAGCTTGCCTACACCGGGCTCAAGCACCGCGCGATGTACCCGGTGTACGGTCTCGCGGAGGCCTGCCTGGCCGTGAGCTTCCCGGAGCCCGACACCGACTATCGCTGGATTCGCGTGAATCGGCATCGGCTCAGCGTCGGCTCAGCGATAGAGTTGAACCCGGCCGATGCGCGCGACGCGCTCGAGCTCATCTGCGTCGGCCGACCCGTGCCGAACACGGAGCTGCGCATCGCCGACCCGGATCGCCAGCCGGTTGCGGAGGGGCATGTCGGGCACATCTTGATTCGCGGACCGAACGTGACTCGCGGCTATTACGGCGATCCCGAGGCGACCGAGCGCGCCTTGAGCGCCGACGGCTGGCTCGACACCGGGGATCTGGGGGTGATCCACGAGGGTCAGCTCTATATCACCGGCCGCAGCAAGGAAATCATCTTCGTCAACGGCCAGAACTATTATCCCTACGACCTCGAGAACATCGCGCAGCGCGCCCCGGGGCTCGACCTGAACAAGGTCGTCGCCACCGGCATCGCCCGCCCGGGCGCGCAGGGAGAGGAGCTCGTGATGTTCGTCCTGCATCGCGGCGCGCCCGAGGAGTTCCTGCCGACCGCGGCCGCCGTGAGCCGGCTCATCAATGAGCACACCGGACTCGAGGTGGCCCAGGTCGTACCGGTGAAGCGGATACCGAAGACCACCAGCGGCAAGGTTCAGCGCCACCTGCTGGAGGAAGCCTACACCGAGGGTGAGTTCGATCCGGAGCTCGCGGAGCTCGAGGCCCTGCGTGCCCAGCACACGGGACCGCACGTCTCCGGCACGGCGCTCGAGATGCAGCTGCAATCGATCTGCGAGAGCGCGCTCCCCGGCAAGCGCATCGAGGTCAACGACAACCTGTTCGACATCGGCGCGAGCTCGCTGAAGCTCATCGAGATCCACGAGCACATCGACCGGGACTTTCCCGGGCTGATCGACCTCACGGAGCTGTTCGATCACCCGACGATCGCGGACCTCGCAAAGCATCTGCAATCGAAGCTCACACCCGCTGCTCAACCCTCGCCGTAGAGAGGCTTCTGAAGCTTCCAGCGCCGGTAGGACCAGAGCCAATCGGCCGGATGGGCGAGCACCTCGCGCTCGCAGAGGCGCGCATAGCGCTCCGTGAGTCCGTTGGGATCGAGCGGCTCACGCCCGTCCCAGAGCGGGTGCAGCTCGGCCTCGTAATGGCCACGTCTCAGGCGGCGCATGCCGAGGTAGAACACCGGCAGGCGCGCAGCGCGTGCGATCTGCTCAGCGCCCACGTAAAAGGCCGTGTCCTGACCGAGGAAGCGGGTCCAGTAGCGCTTGTCGGTGGAAACGGGCGCCTGGTCCGCGTTCATCGCGAGCACCCGCACCACGCCGCGCCGTCGCAGAAAGTCGCCGAGTAGCTCCTTGGCGGGGACGAGCCGGGCGCCGAAGCGCGAGCGGATCGAGAGCATGAGACGCTCCGCCCACGCATCGTGCAACGGCTTGTAGGCCGCATCGAGCGGATAGCCGAGCTCGAGCGCCACGCCCTGCAGGAGCCACTCCCAGTTGCACAGGTGCGAGGTCACGAACATCACCGACTGCCCGGCCTCGAGAAATTGCCTCGCCAGGGCCATGTTCGTGATGCGCACGCGCGCCCTCATCTCCCCGGGCGGCATGGTCGCCGACTTCAGGATCTCCACCAGCACATCGCAGAAATTCCTGAGATAGCGCTTGTGGATGCGTGTCCGCTCGCGGGCCTCGAGCTCCGGGAACACGCGCTCGAGCTGCTCGCGAATCACCTGGTGTCGATGACGCACCACGTAGTAAGCAAGGAAATAGAGAAACGCCGCCAGGGCGTACAGCGCCCACAACGGCAGGCGCGAGAAAACCTTGACCATGACCCACAGTGTACGATACAGCTCACGACGCTACGCTGCGTTCGTCTCCCCCACCTCGGCACCGGCCACGGGCAGCCGCACGATGAAGCGCGAGCCGACGCCCTCCAGGCTCTCGGCGTGTACCTCGCCCCGGTGCAGCTTGACCACCATGTCGACCAGATGCAGACCCACGCCGGTACCGGCGATGGCCGTCGCATTGCTGCCGCGGAAATAACGCTCGAAGAGCCGCTCGCGATCCCGGGCTGGAATCCCGATGCCGTGATCGAGCACCTGTACGGTGAGCCATCCCTGCTCGACATCCGCGGATACCTCGACCGGGCTCCCGGGCGGCGAGTACTTGATGGCGTTCGAAATGAGGTTGCTGAAGGCATGGAAGAGCAGTTTCGAATCGCCGCGAATCCGTTCCGGCAGATTCGAGACCTTCTCGATGATGAGCGCGCCGCGCGCGGCATCGCGGTGCGCCTGGCAGGCATCGGCGAGGACGACGCGCGGGTCGAGCTCGCGTGGATCGAACACCGCATTGCCGTCGAGCACTCGCGAGGCGCCGAGTAGACTGTCCATGATGTTGGTGATTCTCTGCACCGCGCTGCGGATGCGCTGGCCGCGCTCCGCCACGTCCGCCGAGTCGAGCCGGTCACTCATCTTGATCAACCGCTGCGCGTGACCGTCGATGACGGTGAGCGGGGTGCGAAATTCGTGCGAGGTCATCGAGACGAAATCGCGCTGCTGAGCAGTCAGCCGTCGCTCGTGCTCGAGCCCTTTCTCGAGCACGGCGGCCTGCTCGATCAGGCGGCGCTGACTCGTCGCCAGCGCGAGCGCATTGCTGCGGAACACCGACACGGCGCGCGCCATCTCGCCGATCTCATCACCGCGCCCGGTGCCCTCGATCTCGATGTGGGTGTTCTGCCTCGCGAGTCGATGCATGCAGTCGGCAAGACTCAGCAAAGGTGCCAGGATGCCGCGCCGCACGTAGACGATCACCCCGATCATGAGCAGCGCGGCCATGATCATGGCCGAGACGATCATGACGCGCGCCCGTGCGTAAGTCGTCTCCGCCCGTTCGCTGGCCGCGCGCGCATTGAGCACGGTTGCATCCGTGAGCCGCGCCAAGATGTCGCTCGATCGATCGAAGGTGCGCCGCGACTCATCGTGAAAAAGCGCGGTGGCCTCAGGGAGCCGGCCCTGGTCGGCAAGCGAGATCACCCGCGTCGCCATCGTCTGATAGAGAGCCCATTCCTTGGCAAACTCCCGATAAAGCGCGAGCTCCGTCGGCTCTTGCGCAATCGCCTCGTAAGCTCGCTGACCGGAGGCGACGATGTCGTGCAGCTTCCTGATATCGCGTTCGGTCGAGGCCAGCTCGGCGGGCGTTGATGCCAGCAAATGCGTGGCCTCGGCCGTGCGGTAGTCCGACATGTAATTCGAGATGTCCCCGAGAATGCCGGTGTCGCGCAGCCAGTGATCGCGAATGACTTCCGAGAGGTGGTTGATTTCCGACAGGCGAGCAAAGCCGACGCCGCCCAGTCCCAGCACGAGCAGGAATAGCAGCGCGAGCACCGAGTACAGGCGCACGCGAATCGAGCGCAGAGGGACCCGCTCGTCGGATCGGCGTGCGTCGGCGGCCGGATCGGTCTGCGCACCGGGAGCGGCGGGAGCAACAGGATGAGGCACCACCGGCAGGCGCTGTGCGATGGTCATGGAGTGATCAAGCGACCGGAGGCGGCCTTCACCACCGCCTCCGTTCGGGTCGCCACATTGAGCTTGCGACAGGCGTTCTCGATGTGAAAGTTCACGGTACGCTTGCTCAAGTTCAAGATCGCGGCGATTTCCGGCGAAGTCTTGCCGCGAGCGGACCAGGTGAGACACTCGCGCTCGCGCTCGTTCAATGCCACCTGCCGAGACCACACATCGCTGCGTGGGCCCCGCCGCAGACGCGTCTCGATGACCGCCGCCAGGATCTCGAAGTCGACGGGCTTGGTGACGTAGTCGTCCGCTCCGAGACGCCGGCCCCTGATCTCGCTGTCTCGATCGGTGCGTGCGGTGAGAAAAATGAAGGGCATGGACTCGAATTGCGGGCCAAGCACGGACAGCCGCTCGACCAGCTCGAACCCGTTCATTCCAGGCATGTTGATATCGCACAGCACGAGATCCGGCTGCATCCGCCTGATGGCGGCGAGCCCGGCCAGGCCGTCCGGCTCGATGTGAACACAGTAACCACGCTCGACCAGGTCCTCGGCGATCAGCGAGGCGGTCTCGGCATCGTCCTCGATGCACAGTATCGACAGCGGGGCGGCCATATTCACCGGTTGGCGGCCGGCAAGCCGCTGCGCGCCGCCGCCGTACTGAGCGCGGCGAGAGGCTTGGAGTCGCGGTTCCACCATCCACCGCCGAGCGCCTGGTAAAGAGCGGCCGCATCGGCGTAGCGCGCCGCCTGCGCCTGCACGCGGGTGAGGACGGCCTGCTGGTAGGCCATGGCTGCGGCAAGCGCCGCGAGATAGTCGCTATAGCCTTGCTGCATGCGCTGATCGGTGAGATCGAGGGTGAGCTTCGCGGCTTGCTCGGCTGCGACCGCAGTGACGAGCGCATCGGCATCACTCACGATGGCATGCAAGGAATCGGCGACATTCTGATACGCCTGCAGCACCGTGTTCTGATATTGCGCCGCAGCCTGTTTCAGCGCCTGATCTGCCGCCCGCTTCTGGTGCAGCAGGGTTCCGCCCTGAAAGAGCGGCTGGCTGACATCACCGATCGCGCTCCAGAAGGGGCCCCCTGCGCTGAACAGGTGCGAGAACTCGCTCGCGGTTCCACCGGCGGTGCCCGTGATATTGAACTGGGGCAGCATTGCCGCGATCGCCACGCCGACCTGCGCATTCGCCGAGCGCAGCTGCTCCTCGGCGGCGCGCACATCCGGGCGCTGCTCGATGATTTTCGCAGGGAGGCTCACCGGAAGAGCGGCCGGTAGCGCGAGCGAGGCCAGGTCGATCTGCTCGGCGAGTTCCTGATTCGGCAAGTGCCCCACCAGCGCCCGCATCAGGTCGCGATTCTGCTCGAATTGCTTCTGCAGTGGCGGCAACAGCGCCTGGGCTTGCGCAAGCTGCGCCTCCTGTCCCGCAAGGTCGATGCGCGTGGCGAAGCCAAGATCGAACTTGTTCTTGAGGACCGCGAGCGCTTTTTCGCTGTGCGCGATGAGGGTTCTGGTCGCCTCGATCTGGGCGCGTATGGAGGCTTCCGAGATGGCGGCGCCGACCACGTTGGTCTCGAGCGTCAGGTCGGTGGCCTCGAGCTCGAAGCGCTGCATCTGCGCCTGCGCATCGAGCGATTCGACCTTGCGTCGATTGGAGCCGAACACGTCAGGCACGAACCCCACCTGGAGCTGTGCGGTCTGAAAGTTGAACGTCACCGGCTGCGCGGGTGCGACCGGCGCAATGACTTGTCCGTTGCCCTGTAGGCCGGGCGCCGCCGTTGATGCCGTGTTGCCCGGCAGTCGCTGCCGCTCGAAATTGTAATCGGCGCCGAGACTCGGATAGAAAGCCCCTTCCTGCGCGTACTTGAGCTCGAGCGCCTGCCGCAGCGACGCCTGGGCCGCCTGTGCGCTCGGATTCTTGCGCAATGCCTGCTCGACCAGGGCATTGATTGCCGGAGACCCGAAGGCCTCCCACCATTTGAAGGGCACCTCTGCCCCCATCGAGAGCTGTTGCGCCTGACCGCCGGCGCCGCTCGTTGCGGCGGTGGCTGTGGGCAAGGGCGCGGGCGCATAGCCCGCCCCGTCGGGCGGCCGAGGTCGGTGAAAATTCGGACCCACAGCACACCCCAGCGCCATGGAAGCCGCAACCGCGGGCATTAGACGAAGCAAGTTCAGCATGGCGTCGCGTGGGGCGGGTCGAACTGAGCGCCTTTGGAGAGTGCCGGGTCGGTCACTGCCCGGCTACCGGGATCCGACAATTGTGCTCCACGAGGGGCGATCGCAGAACTGTGAATGCTCACAGCGAATCCTCCCAGTGGCGAGGGAGCGGGGAGATCGACATGATCTCGAGGTTAAATTGTACCTTGAGCCCTCGTGGGCTACAGAAAGGCAATGATCCGGACCCTGGATTCGCGACCGATGGAGACTCGTCTTGCTGCCCTGCTGCTCGCCGGCATGGTCGTCGGGGGGAACGGCTGGGCAGACAACGCAGCCGTGCGCTCCGCGGGCGCACCTTCGGACTCGGTCACATTGAGCGAATCGCAGCTGCACTCGGTCACGGTGGCGCGAGTAACCGAACACGATTTCCCCGTCGAGCGGCACGCCGTCGGCAGCATCGACTTTAACCAGAATCGTAATGTCGCCGTCTACACGCCGTACGCGGGCAAGATCGTCGCTACCTTTGCCGATATCGGTGATGTCGTGAAGAAGGGTCAGGTGCTGTTCACCCTGCAGAGCCCGGACTTCATTTCCGCAGAATCCAATCTGATTTCAGCGGCCGCCACCTTCGAGCAGACGACGAGCGCTCTGACGCGTGCGAGGGCGCTGTACGAGAAGAAATCGATCGATCAGAACGACTACGAGACCGCCGTCGCCAATCAGCACAGCGCGGACGGCGCTCTGCGCGCTGCACGCAACGCCCTTGCCGTCTTCGGCGAGTCCGCCGCGCAGATCGCGCGCCTCGAGAAGAGCCGTACGCTCGAGCCCAATCTTCGCGTGAGGAGCCCCATCACCGGTCGTGTCACGACGCGCTCGGCAGCGCCTGGACTCTACTCGCAGCCCGGCAATCCGCCCGCCCCCTTCGCGGTGGCTGATCTCTCGACGGTCTGGCTGGTGGCCGAGGTCCCCGAGGACGAAAGCCCGCGTTTCAAAGTCGGACAGCCGATGAGGGTGTCGGTTGCGGCTTTTTCCGGCCGAATCTTTACCGGAAAGGTCGACAGAATCGGGGCCTCCATCGACCCGAGCTCAAGGCGCCTGATGGTGCGCTCGGAAATCAGGGATCCCGGGCAAGAGCTGCTTCCCGAGATGTTTGCGAGCTTCGTGATCGCCGTCGGCCCCCCCGAACGCGCACCGGCGGTGCCCGTGAATGGCGTGGTCCGTGAAGGTGATGGAACGATGTCGGTCTGGGTCGTCGGCAGCGATCCGCATCATTTCACCCGGCGGTCCGTGAAGATCGGCCTGACTCACGATGGCTACGATGAAGTCAAAGAAGGCCTGCGCGCCGATGAGACCGTGGTGGTCGATGGCGCGATATTCCTGAGCAACATCCTCTATGGCGGAGCGACTTGAGCGCTGCTGAAGCGCGCGCCCACCGTGAAAGCTCCCCGGTAGTGGCTGCTCGATGCTGAAGGCGATCGTTGCATTCGCACTGACGCGACGTGCCATCGTGTTGCTCGGGCTCATGATATTCATCGCCGCGGGGCTCTTCGCCTACTCGAAGCTCAACATAGAAGCGTACCCCAACCCCGCTCCGGTCATCCTCGAGATCACTGCACAAGCCGCAGGCCTCTCGGCCGAGGAGATGGAGAAGTACTACACGATTCCGATGGAGATCGGGCTCTACCCCACCCCGGGGATCGATAACATCCGCTCGACCTCGTTCTACGGGCTCTCGTTCGTGCGCGTCACGTTCAAGTACGGCGTCGATTATTTCTTTGCCTACACGCAGGCCGCGCTCAGCCTGCAACAGAACGTCAACCTACCGGGCAACCAGGTTCCTCAGATCCAGCAATCGAGCCTGGTCGGCGAGGTCTACCGCTACCAGGTGGTGGGACCGCCGCATTTCGGGCTCACGAATCTGCGCACCGTGCAGGATTGGATTGCGCAGCGGCGGCTGTCGACGGTCCCGGGCGTGGTGGCGGTCAACAGCTGGGGTGGAACCACCAAGGAATTCGACGTCAACGTGGATCTTGGCAGATTGCAGGCCTTCGGGATCACCGTCCCGCAGCTGCTGAGCACGCTGGGCAACGCGAACAGCAACGTCGGCGGGCGCGAGATCACGGTCGGTCAGCAGTCGATCAATATCCGCGGCATCGGGCTCGTCAACGATGGCGGAGATGATGACCTCACCCAGGGGTACCACGTCGAGGACATTCAAAATGTCGTCCTCGGACAATTCAAAGGGGTTCCGGTTCTCGTGAAGGATGTGGCGCAGGTCGCCGTCGGCTACGTACCACGCCTCGGCATCGCAGGACGAGATCATGAGGACGATATCGTCGCCTCCATCGTCGTCATGGGGCGTACCCAGCATACCAACGATGTGGTTCCGCGGATCAAGAAGACGGTCGAGGAGCTCAACACGGACGGCAGCTTGCCGGCCGGCGTGAAGCTCCTGCCCTACTACGATCGAACGACCCTCGTCAAAGTGACGACCCACACCGTCCTGCACAACCTCATTTTCGGCTGCCTGCTCGTGTTCCTGGTGCAGTGGATCTTTCTCGGCGACCTGCGCAGCGCGATCATCGTCGGCGTCAACATTCCATTCGCGCTCTTCTTCTCGATCATCATCCTCGTGCTGCAGGGCCAGGATGCCAACCTGCTGTCGATCGGCGCGATCGACTTCGGCATCATCATCGACTCGGCGGTGATCCTCGTCGAGAATGTCTTCCGCAATCTGCAATCGATGCCCAATCTGCAGGCGCAGATGGTCGAGGCGCTCCGCCAGGGCACGTACGGGGTGGACCCCACCGCCGGCAGCGACTTCCACTGGAGCGTGCGCCTGCGCATGATCCTCGTGTCCGCGCTGCAGGTCGACAAAGCAATCCTGTTCTCGACCTGCATCACCATCGCCGCCTTCGGACCGCTGTTCACGATGCAGGGAGTCGAAGGCCAGATCTTCGGACCGATGGCGCGCACCTACGGCTATGCGCTGGCGGGCGCATTGCTCGCGACCTTCACGGTGACGCCCGTGCTCTCCTCGGTGCTCCTCCCCGAGCGACTGAAGGAGACCGAGACCCTGATCGTGCGCGGCCTGCATCGCCTCTACACTCCGGCGCTCGAGTTTGCGCTCCACCGCCGCGGAGTGGTGGTGGCGTTGGGTCTCATGGTCTTGCTGCTCGCGGCCTGCCTCTTGCCGTTCCTCGGCAGCGAATTCCTACCCGCGCTCGAGGAAGGCAATTACTGGATCCGCGCCGCCATGCCACAGACCATGTCGCTCGATGCGGGCACCGAGGCGACGCGCAGAATGCGCGATATTCTGCTTCGCCATCCCGAGATCATCACCGTCGTGTCGCAGCATGGGCGGCCCGACAACGGCAGCGATGCCTCGCCGTTCTCGAACGTCGAGCTGTTCGCGCCGCTGAAGAATTACGATGAGTGGCCGGCCGGGATGACGAAGGACAAGCTGACGGCCCGGCTGCAAGCGGAGTTCGATGCGGCACTGCCGGGCGTGGTGTTCAACTTCTCGCAGTACATTCAGGACAACGTGGAGGAGGCGCTGTCGGGCGTGAAGGGGGCGAACTCGGTCAAGATCATCGGGCCGAATCTCAACATACTCGAGCAAATTGCCGGCCGAGTGCTCAAGACGATGCAAGGAGTCAAGGGGATGGAGGATCTCGGGATCTTCCACATCGTCGGACAGCCCAATCTCAACATCACGGTCGACCGCGAGAAGGCCGCGCGGTACGGCCTCAACAGCGGCGATGTGAACGCGATCGTTCAGGCCGGGCTTGCAGGACAGGTCGCAACCACGGTCCTCGAGGGCCCGCGCCAGTTCAACCTCACCGTGCGACTCAACAAGGATTTTCGCGACAGCATCGAGAAGATCTCGAGCATACCGGTCGCCTATCAGACCTCCAATGGCACGGCGTACGTGCCGATGCGCGAGCTCGCCGACATCAGCATCGATTCCGGCGCCTCCTTCATTTATCACGAGGCCACCCAGCGCTACATCCCCATCAAGTTCAGCGTGCGCGGCCGCGACCTCGGGAGCACTGTCGCCGAGGCGCAGGCGAGGATCGCGCACGACATCCAGCTTCCCACCGGATACCGCATCATCTGGGCGGGGGAGTTCCAGGATCTCAAGGTGGCGCAGCAACGTCTCGCGTTGTTCGTCCCCTTGAGTCTCGGGCTCATTCTGGTACTGCTCTATAGCCTGTTCAACTCCGTGCGCGACAGCCTGCTGGCCCTCGCCGGCATCCCTTTCTCCGCGGCAGGCGGTGTACTTGCGCTGAAAGTCGCGGGGCTGCCGTTCAGTATTTCGGCCGCCATCGGCTTCATCTCACTGTTCGGCGTGTCGGTGATGAACGGCATCCTCGTCCTCACCTATTTCAACGAGCTGCACATGCAGGGCATGACACCCTTCGACGCAATGGAGCGGGCCGCGCAGAAGCGCATGCGGCCCATGCTCATGACGGCACTGTCGGCGTGCATTGGGCTCGTGCCCGCCGCGTTCTCACACGGTATCGGCAGCCAAGTGCAGCGTCCGCTTGCCACGGTCGTGGTGGGCGGAATGCTGCTCGGTCCGCTGATGCTGCTCGTCGTTGTGCCGGCGATGCAATTGACGTTTCTGCGCAAAGCGAACGAGACCCAGGATATACCGCCCCCTTCGCCGGAGGAAACGTGAGCTCCGGGCGGCGGGCTCGATGCGGCGGGCTGCTGCTCGCACTGGTTGCCACCGCATACGCTGCTCCGGCGAATTCTTCGGCGCCGAAGCAGAGCACGGCCGAAAAAGCGGCACATTCCCCGGCGGCAGCACATTCCCCCGCGGCAGCACATTCCCCGGCGGCAGCACCTTCCTCGGCGGCGCATCCCCAAGCGGCGCCCGTCTCCTCGGCGGCGCATTCGAAGGCACCACTCCCCATCCGCCCGAACCCCGTCCTGGGCGGCCCCCCTCTGCATCGCGTCGGGGTGCTCGGGGGCGCACCACCCCGCTGATGGAGCTCGAGATCAGAAGCCGGGCGCGAGCCGGTTGTACTTCTTGAGAATTGCGCGCAGCTGATCGTGCGGCAAGCCCTGAACCGTGTGCCCGTCGATACCGGTCATCGTTCGGGCCGCGACCATTGCATTGACCACCGCCTCCTCCGTGGCCTGCACCGTCGCGAGAAAGATGGGGTTGAGCTGATCGTTCGGCAGCATGTCGATGGAGCGAATCTTCCCCGACGCCGCGGCGCCCGGGTTCGCCGTTGAGAAGGCGATGAAGATGTCGCCGGAGCCGTCTCCCGAGAAGCTGCCCATGCGACCGAGGCCGAGACTTACGCGTCGCGCGACGCGATTGAGCTGCGTCGGAATGAGCGGGGCATCGGTCGCGACCACGACGATGATCGATCCGATATCATCGCTCCAGACCGGCTTGCCGGGAATTTCCCGCCCGACCGGGACCCCGGCAATGCGCAGCTGATCGCGTTGACCGTAATTGCACTGCACGAGCACGCCGACGGTGTAACCACCGTACTTCGCGGCGAGCACGCGCGATGAGGTCCCGATGCCGCCTTTGAACTCGTTGCAGATCATCCCCGTTCCGCCGCCGACACTGCCCTCCTCGACCGCACCGCCATGCGCCGAGTCGAGTGCCTGGAAGACGTTCTCGGGATGCACATGGAATCCGTTGGTGTCGTTGAGATATCCATCCCAGGTCTCGGCCACGACGGGCAAGGACCAGGCGTAGCCCTGCGGGTCGGGAGGCGCCTGGCGCAGGCGCCAGGCAATCACCGCATCACGCACCACGCCCACGCTGTGCGTATTGGTAATCATCACGGGCCCTTCGAGAAACCCTGAGTCGTGCACCCAGGTCGTGCCGGTCATTTCGCCGTTGCCGTTGAGGGTGAACCAGTCCGCAAACACGAGGTCGAGCGAGGACTTGCCGCGCGGGAACACGGCCGTCACGCCGGTGCGCACCGGACCCTCGCCGGCCTTGAGCGCTCTGCTGCCGGAGATGAGGGTGCTATGCCCGACCTCGACGCCGCGCACATCCGTGATCGCATTGAGGGGGCCGGGCGTGCCGTCGAATGGAACACCGAGATCGCGCGCCCGCGGGCTCGCCGCGCTGGCCGAGCTCGCCGAGCTCGCCGCACTCGCCTCGAAGGCCACCAATCCCAGCGCAAGCATCGCGAGCCACGCACGCCACGCGCCCGATCGGGGCTTCTCGCTCGTAACGGCCACGGCAGCCCTCACGTCGCAGCGCGCGCGCCGGTGATGGCATCGGCTTTCGCGATGAGGGCCTCGGCCATGCGGATGCTGGCGATGTCGATGAGGCGGCCATCGAGCGAGACGGCGCCGCGCCCCTCGCGAGCGGCCTTCTGCATGGCCTCGAGGATGCGGCGCGCCTTGGTCACTTCCGCCGCGCTCGGCGTGTACACCTCGTTGGCGAGCTCGATCTGCGAGGGATGAATGGCCCACTTGCCCTCGTAGCCGAGCACCGCGGCGCGCTTGGCGGCGGCGAGGAAGCCCTCGCGATCGCCGAAATCGCCGAACGGCCCATCGATGGGGCGCAGGCCATAGGCACGACAGGCCACCAGCATGCGGGTCTGCGCACCGTGCCACGGATCGGTCCAGAAGTACTCGCGCCGCCCTTCGGCATCCCGATCGGTGAGCACGCCGGAGTCCTCGTTCACGCCCCCGATCACGGTGGTGCGTGCGCGGGTCGAGGCGGCATAGTCCGCCACGCCGAAGCTCATGGCCTCGAGACGCCGCGAGGACTGCGCGATCGCCTCGACGTTCGCCATCCCCAGGGCCGTCTCGATCAGGACCTCGAACCCGAGGCGCTTGGTGCGACCCTTCGCTGCCTCGATCTGCGTCACCAGCATGTCGAGGGCATACACGTCCTGCGGGACGCCCACCTTGGGGATCAGCAGCAGGTCGAGGCGCGGACAGGCCTCGACGATATCGACGACGTCTCGATACATGTAGTGCGTGTCGAGACCATTGATGCGCACCATCAGGGTCTTCGAGCCCCAGTCGATCTCATTGAGTGCCTGGATGATGTTGCGCCGGGCCTGCTCCTTGTCATCGGGCGCCACGGCGTCCTCGCAGTCGAGGAACACGACATCGGCCGCCGAGCGGGCGGCCTTGTCGAAAAGCGCCGGGTTCGATCCAGGCACCGCGAGCTCCGAGCGCTGCAGTCGTGCGCGCTTGGGCTCGATCGTGGTGAAGCTCATGGGATCCTCCGAGAAAATGAAGGGAACAGGGTCATGCATCCCAGCACGGCCGGGACCTCACCCGGTGCTGCCGAATCCGCCCGCGATACAGTTGATGGAGAGCAGCAGCGCGGGTCGGTAGGCCTCCCGGTCGCGCGGGTCGAGGGCCGCCCGGTAACGCCGCAGCAGCTCGACCTGCTGCCGATTGACGCGATTGATGGTCGGAAGCTTGCGCGCGAGGCGCGCACGCAGCTGCGGAAACCGCTCGGCGATGCACCCGCCCTCGCTCACCACGAGCAGCATCGCCGCGGTGAGCTCGTGCTCGCTGCGCACGGACTTAAGCACGCTCTCGCGCACGCGCCCGTCGTCCAGGAGCTGCGCGTATTCGCCGCCGATCCCGAGATCCACCTGCAGGAGCGTCTTCTCCGCCTCATCGACGATGAGGCGGAACAGCCTCGAGTGCGCGAACATGCGCCTGAGCAGCGCCAGGCCCGCCTGCTTTCTCACCTCGAGGAACGCGCACAGCGCGCTGCCGATGCCGTACCAGCCGGGAATGAGATGACGGTTCTGCGTCCAGGAGAACACCCAGGGAATCGCCCGCAGGTCCGCGAGCGTATCGGCTCCGAAGCGGCGCACCGGGCGCGAGCCGATATTGAGCAGCGCGAGCTCGGCGAGGGGGCTCGCGCAGCTCAGGTACTGCACGAGCCCAGGCTGCTGTACGAGGCCGCGGTACGCTGCGAGCGAGGTGGCGGCGAGCGCCTCCATCGCATCATCGAACTCAGGGTTGGGCACGAGCTCGCGCTCCTGCTCGGACTTCAGACTGTGCTCGATGAGGCTCGTGGCGAGCAGCTCGATCTGGTAGGCGGCGGTGCCACGATTGGCGTACTTGTACGAGACGACCTCGCCCTGCTCGGTGCTGCGAAAGCGCCCGTTGATCGAGCCGGCGGGCTGTGCGGCAATCGCGCGTCCCGCCGGCACTCCGCCGCGACTCACCGATCCGCCGCGACCGTGAAAGAACGAGATCGGGATACCGAGCTCCCTTCCCAAGCGGGTCAACCGCACCTGGGTCTTGTAGAGCTCCCAGTTCGAGGCGAGAAAGCCGCCGTCCTTGTTCGAGTCCGAGTAGCCGATCATCACTTCCTGGACGCCGCCCTGGGCCCGGACGCTGCGCTTGACGAGCGGGACGGAGAGCAACTCGCGCATGATGGCGGGGGCCGCCCGCAGATCCTCGATGGTCTCGAACAGCGGCACGATGGCGAGCGTGCAGGTCTCGACCGCGGCGAGATCGGCAAACAACCCCGCCTCCTTGGCGAGCAGATAAACCCCGAGCACGTCCGCTGCGCTGCGCGACATGCTGAGCACGAAGCTGCCCATGCCGTCGCGTCCGGTCCCGGCGAGCGCATCGCGCACGATCTCGAACAGGCCGAGAGTTTCGGCCGCCTGCGGCGGCAGCGCCGTGCGATCGTGCCGCGCGCCCGGGCGGGGTCGTGCGAGCTCCTCGATGAGCCAGCTCTTGAATTCGGGGGCGTCGCGCTCGGGTGGCGCACCCCGCCCGCCCGCGGCCTCCCACAGCGCCCGCAGAGCCTCGGTGGTCCGGGTGGTGTTCTCCCGCAGATCGAGCCGCACGGTGCTGAAGCGAAAGCTCTCGACCTCGCGGCGCAGCGGGCGCAGCGTCGTCTCGACCAGCTCCTGCGAGCCGCACAGCGCGAGCGCTCCCTCGAGCGCCTGCAAATCCGCGATCAACTCGCCGGCCTCGCGATAGCCGCGCGCCGCGCTCCGCTCTCCGGGCTCGCGGCCGGTGGCCTCGAGCCTGCGCAACACACAGCCGAGATATTGACGCACGGGCTCGCCCGGATTGCGCGAGACGATGCCGGCGGCATCGCCCGACTGGGTGAGCTTTTCGGCGAGCAGCGCCGCGAGCGATTCGGGCACGCGCGCAGCGCTCTCGGCGATGGAGAGCGTGCGCAACAGCTCCTCGATGCGGGTCCGGTAGCGCGCAAGGCTCGCGCGGCGGTTCTCTTCGAGGGTGCGCCGCGTCACCTCGTTGGTCACGAAGGGATTGCCGTCGCGATCGCCGCCGATCCAGGTGCCAAACTGGAAGAACGGCGGGACCGTGAATGACTCGCCGGGATAGCTTTGCGCGAGCGCGAGCTCGAGCCTGCGCAGCAAGGCGGGCACCGCCTCGAAGAGCGTCTCGCGGAAGAAATGCAGCCCCCACGCCACCTCCTGGGCAAGCGTCGGCTTCTCGAGCCGCAGCTCTCCGGTGAGCCACAGCAGCTCGATCTCGCATTTCAGCTGGCGGATGAGATCGAGGCGCTCGCGCTGCGTCCAGCGGGGGGATTCGAGATCCATCAGCTTGCGATACAGACGCCGGTGCGCTTCGAGCACCGTGACCCGCTTGGCCTCGGTGGGGTGCGCAGTGAGCACGGGCCGGATGCGAAGGTTTGAGAGACAGCGTCGGATCTGCTCAGCGCCCACTCCGCGCTGCGCCGCGTCCGCGATCAGCTGCGCGAAGGTGCCCCGCAGCTTCGCGTAGCCGCGCTCCTTCTCTGCCTCGCGCCGGCGGCGCATGGCGGCGTTCTGCTCGGCGATGCTCAACAATTGAAACCAGATGCCCTGCGCCTGCAGCGCGCGGGCGAGCACGGGCGGTGGAAGCTCGAGCCCGCTCGAGCGCCCTTCGATCAAATCCACCACCTCGGGTTGATGCCGGCGCGCGACCTCGATGAGCAATCCGAGCAGGAGCTCGGCGAGCTCGGACTCGTGGTCGACAGGGAGCGCGTGCGCGGCAAGCAGCGGGGCGGCATCCTCGCTCCCGCGAGGCAGGCCGCCGACCGGAGCCGCGCCCGGCGTCATCACAACGAGGTGCGCCGTCCGGGCAGGGAACGCAGGGCCTCGAGCACGGTGTCCCCGAGCCGCGAAGCGCTCGGCGCCACCCTCAATCCGTACGAGCGCATGATTTCCGCCTTCTCCGCGGCGCTGTCGCCGCTCGAGGAAATGATGGCGCCCGCATGACCCATGCGCCGGCCCTTCGGTGCGGTCAGTCCGGCGACGTAGCCGATCACCGGCTTGCTCATGTTCTCCTTGACCCAGCGAGCGGCCTCGGCCTCCTGCGGGCCGCCGATCTCGCCGATCATGATGACGGCCTCCGTCTCAGGGTCCTGCTCGAACAACATCAGATGATCGAGGAAGGAGCTGCCGTTGATGGGATCCCCGCCAATTCCGACGCTCGTCGTCTGACCCACGCCGAGCGCATTCATCTGGGCGGCAGCCTCGTAGCCGAGGGTTCCCGAGCGCGACACGATGCCGACGTTCCCGCGCCGATAGATGTGCCCGGGCATGATGCCGAGCATCGCCTTGCCGGCGCTGATGATGCCGGCGCAGTTCGGCCCCACCAGGAGCGTGCGATCGTCCTTGGGATAGCGCTTGAGATAACGCTTCACGCGCATCATGTCCTGCGCCGGAATTCCATCGGTGATCGTGCACAGCAGCCGCACGCCGGCGTCGGCCGCCTCCATCAGCGCATCGGCGGCAAAGGCGGGCGGCACGAATGCGAGGCTCGCAGTGGCCCCCGTCGCGCGCACCGCTTGCTTGACCGTGTCGAACACCGGTCGGCCGAGATGCTGCTGGCCGCCCTTGCCCGGAGTGACGCCGACGACGACGTTCGTCCCGTAGGCGATCATCTCCTTCGCGTGAAAGGTGGCCTTGTCGCCGGTGAATCCCTGGATGATGACCCGCGTCGTCTCGTCGATGAGTATGCTCATGCTGAGCGCCTGTTTGAGTGATGTTGGTTCGACGCGCCGGCCCGTCAGGCCGCCGCGTGCCCGGGCGCGCCCGCAGCGCGCGCCGCGGCGACCACCTTCTCGGCCGCCTCCGCCAGAGTCTCGGCGCTGGTGATCGGCAGCTCGCTCGTCGCGATGATGTTGCGCCCCTCCGCCTCGTTCGTGCCCGCGAGGCGCACCACGAGCGGCACCTTGATGCCGATGTCCTTCACCGCCTGGACCACACCCTGGGCCACCCAATCGCAGCGGTTGATGCCCGCGAATATGTTGACGAGGATGGCCTTCACCTTGGCATCGGACAGCACCAGCTTGAAGGCCTTCGCGACACGCTCGGGTGAGGCTCCGCCGCCCACGTCGAGGAAGTTGGCCGGATGGCCGCCGGCGTACTTGATCGTGTCCATCGTCGCCATGGCGAGACCGGCGCCGTTGATGATGCAGCCGATATCGCCCTCGAGGCCCACGTAGCTCAAGTTATCGCGCGACGCCTCCGCCTCGCGCGGGTCCTCCTGCGACAGGTCGCGCATCTCCGCCACCTCGCGATGGCGAAACAGTCCGTTGTCATCGAAGGACATCTTCGCATCGAGCGCGATCACGCGGTCGTCCTTGGTGATGACCAGCGGGTTGATCTCCACCATCGTCGCGTCGAGATCTCGAAAGGCGCGATAGACCCCGAGGATGGCGCTCACCGCGCGGCTCACCTGCTTGAGGTTCAATCCCAGTCCGAACGCGAGCTCGCGCGCCTGAAAGGACTGCAAGCCGACTGCGGGCTCAACGATCGTCTGCAGGATGGCCTCGGGCGTGGTGCGTGCGATCTCCTCGATCTCCATGCCGCCCTGGGCCGAGGCGACCACCCGGATGCGCTCCTCCTTGCGATCGAGCACGATCCCCAGGTAGATCTCGCGCTCGAACTTCTCGGCCACCTCGACGTACACGCGATGCACGATCTTGCCTTCGGGCCCTGTCTGGCTGGTGACCAGCTTCTTGCCGAGAAGCTCCTTCGCCGCCTCGTGCACCTCGTGGTAGGTGGTGCA
>Ga0070734_10001583_pt1 | contig 32268 bp, 26 predicted proteins | sample Coa_R1_8_FD_66444 | JGI IMG/M metagenome (GOLD analysis project Ga0070734, IMG submission 66444) | Surface soil microbial communities from Centralia Pennsylvania, which are recovering from an underground coalmine fire - Coalmine... | ecosystem: Environmental > Terrestrial > Soil > Unclassified ... | reverse complement strand
TGATCCAGAATCCGCCGAACTACGCCGTTCTCGGTCTGACCGCCAACAGCGGCGGTTTCGGCGCCATTCCGATCACGGTCAATAACGCAGGCCCGCTGGCGGGCAATACCGGCAGCAAAGCTTTCCCGATCGCGACTCTGCGCGCGGTTGATCCGAATATCAAGATGGCGTATGCGCACCTGTGGAGCGCGGCGATCGAGCACCAGCTCACTTCCGCATTAATCGGGGCTGTGGAATACACGGGCAGCAAGGGAGTTAACGAGTACACGATCGACCGATTGAATATTCCCGGTTCGCAGCTGGTTTACGCCGGAACCGGTTCGGCGACAGCTCGCATCAACCCGCAGTATTCTTACATCAACTTCCGCACGAACGGAGGTTATTCGAACTACGACGGTGTGAACTTCCGGCTGGAGATGCGGAATTTCGCGCGCCAAGGGCTTACATTGCGGGCCAATTACACTTATTCGCATGCGCTGGACAACCTGAGCAACACGTTCAGCGAAACCGCGTCATCTCCCAACCTGGGGCTCCTTGATCCGTTGCATCCGGGTTTGGACTACGGCAGCGCGGACTTCGACGTGCGCCACCGCTTCACCCTGGCCGGAGTTTGGGATATCCCGTATAAAGGGAATAACGCTGTCGAGAAGGAAGTGCTCGGCGGATGGAGCCTGATTCCAAACTTCAGCGCGCGCACCGGTATTCCGTTCGCGCTGTGGGATTGCACGAATGCACAATACGTGCTGTGCCCACGAGCAATGTACGATACGCCGTTCCACGTGCAGTACACGAATACGCCGACCGGGCAGCCGAACCAGTTCAACTACTTCAGCGTGGGCAGTCCGGATAGCAGCTATATGAATCCGCTGGCCCAAGCGGCCGATTTCGGCCCGTTCCCCGCAACGATGACGGGCCGCAACGTGTTCCGGGCGCCGGGATATTGGAACGTGGACTTCGCCATTCACAAAGAATTTCCGCTGACGGAGCGTTTCAGACTACAGTTCCGGGCGGAAACGTTCAACATCTTCAACCACTCGAATCTGTACGTCGTGTATTCGAATACGGATCTTTCCGCGACTGACCACATTCAAACGACGCGTGGGGTCAACAACGCGAACAATGGCGGCACCAGCGCCAATCCGTTGCCCGAAAACCGCAACCTGCAGCTCGCTCTCAAGCTGATCTTTTAACAAACGATCAGCCGCCATATCTCCGGAGGCGCCCTTTGGGGCGCCTCTTTTTTTTGGGGGCGTAGGTTAAATCAGACGTTCGGCGGAGTCGGAACAGTGCTGGGACTCGCGCCGCGTGCGCGGCGCTGATCTACCGGAACTAATTCCACGTACTGATTTCACATACGAACGGATGTTCTTTCAGCAGCCTCCATCAAACCGAAGACCGCCTGCAGGATTCCATAGATACCCGGCCGGGTTCCGGCTCGTTCTGCGTTTCCGGCCTTCACAGCCACTTTCCAAGTGTGGTGCTCCGAAAGAAACGGTGGTTCCGGAATCGGAGCACAACCCGCGTCTACAACTCCTGGAAGAGGTGCCGCAATCAACATGTCCACTGGATAGGAGCACTTCCAAGCATTTTGAGCTCTGGCCACGACCGTGCAACACCCCGCGCCCAGAGGAGACACATGCACTCATTGAAATGGATTCTGGCCAGTGTATTCGCGCTAACTCTGAGCGCTGCCGCTGCTTTTGCTCAGACTGAGACCGGACAAATCACCGGGACGGTGTTGGATCCAACCGGGGCCGCTGTTCCGAACGCTACGGTCGCAGTCAAAGATCTCTCCACCAATGCCATTCGTCAAGTCAAATCACCGGACGGGACTTACGTGGTTCCAAACCTGCTGGCCGGCCGCTACGAGATTACGGCAAGCGCTGAGGGGTTTCAGACGGTAAAGCAGACCGTCACTCTGGCGGTAGGCGCAAAAGTAGGCCTCGACCTGCATTTGGCCGTAGGAACCCAGTCCACTGTCGTGCAGGTGTCTGAGAACGCGGTTCAGATCAATACCGAGACGCAGACGCTGGGCCAAAATATTTCGGGAAACGAGATTCTCGCGCTGCCGACGATTACGCGCAATCCGTACGATCTGGTCAAGACCGTAGGCAATGTCAGCGATGCCGATCCGTCGGCCAAGACGCGCGGTGTCGGGGTGGCGATCAACGGTCTGCGTGCCAGCGATGTGAGTGTGCTGCTGGACGGCGTGCCAAACTCCAACAATTTCGATACCCTCGTCGCCATACAGACTCCGCTGGACTCGGTCGGAGAAGTCAACGTGCTGACCAGCAATTTCACAGCGGAGTACGGCCGCGCCGTGGCGGGCGTTGTGAACGTGGACACGAAGCGCGGCACCAATGCCTTCCGCGGGACGGCCTACGAGTTTAACCGGGTCGCCGATCTGGCGTCCAATAGCTTTGACAACAATGCGAACGGCATTCCGAAACCGGAGTTCGTGCGGAACCAATTCGGTTTTTCCGCGGGCGGCGCGCTCATCAAGGACAAACTGTTCGTCTTCGGAAACCCGGAATGGATTCGCGTGCGCAGTTCCGAGATTCAGACGGCGACGGTGGTGACACCCCAGTTTCTTTCGCTGGCCGACCCTGCAACCCAGAATTTCTTCGCGACGTACGGACATCTGAAGTCGAACCTGTTCCCATTGCAGACCTTCACCCGAGGCCAGGTATGCACGACGGGGGCCTGCCTGAATATGCCCGCCTCGACCCCGGTCTACCAGAAGGTGGGTTACAGCGTGCCGGCCGATTCCGGCGGCGGCAATCCCCAGAACACGGTGGAGCTCGCCGGACGCGTAGACTACAACCTGAGCAATTCGACTCAACTGTATTTCCGCTATGCGCGGTTCGACTCGAACCAGTTCGCAGGCACCGTGGTCAACAGCCCGTATATCGGTTACGACACCGGCGAATACGACCTGAAGACGTCATACGCGGTGTCGGTCACGCACGTGTTTTCGCCGACGCTGGTGAGCCAGACAAAGCTGAGTTACAACCGGATCGGTATTCTCCAGCCTCTGGGCGCCGCGCCGGTCAGTCCGACGCTGTACACAACGCTGACGTCGACCAACAGTTTGGGCAACGCCCAGATCGTTTATCCCGGCTATTCCCCATTCAGCCCGGGCAACGCGATCCCGTTTGGCGGGCCGCAGAATTACATTCAAATCAATCAGGACATATCCAAGACGATGGGCAAGCACAGCCTTCGTTTTGGCGGCCTGTTCACGTACCTGCAGGACAATCGCGCCTTCGGCGCCTATGAGGAGGCTGTCGAAGCCCTGGGCACCAACCCAGCCAGCGCGTTCAACGGGCTACTCACCGGACAATTGCATGACTTCCAGGCCGCGATTTACCCGCAGGGGAAGTTTCCCTGTAGCGGCGCCGTCCAGACGCCGGACTGCACGCTGACTTTGCCCGTCGGGCCGCCCGATTTCACGCGCAGCAACCGCTACCATGAGGCGGGGCTGTATGCCCAGGACAGCTGGAAGGTGACGCCGCGCCTGACGTTGAACCTGGGCTTGCGCTGGGAATATTTTGGCCCGCAGGCCAATGGCAATCCGGCAAAGGATTCGAACTGGTTTTACAACAAGAGCGCCGCCAATATCGAACTCGCCACAATCAATAGCCAGGTGCTTCTGTCGACGGATCCCAAAAATCCGGTCGGCGGGTTATGGCACAGAGTCTGGACGAATTTCGGGCCGCGCGTGGGCGTCGCGTACGATGTATTCGGCAATGGCAAGACTTCGTTTCGCGGCGGTTATGGCATCGGTTACGAGCCGAACTTTGGGAACGTGACCTTCAATGTGATCCAGAACCCTCCGAATTATGCGGTAGTGGCGCTTACGGCCAATACCGGGGGCTTCGGCGCGATCCCGATCACGACGAATAACTCAGGCCCGCTAGCCGGGAGCAGCGGCACCAAAGCATTCCCCAGCGCGACTTTGCGTGCCGTCGACCCCTACATCAAGCCGGCCTACGCGCATCTGTGGAGCGCGGCCATTGAGCATCAATTCAGTCCCGACCTGGTCGGAGCGGTGGAATATACAGGGAGCAAGGGAGTGAACCTCTACACCATCAATCGCCTGAATATCCCGGGCTCCGATCTGGTTTACGCGGGGGCGGGTACGGCAACGACCCGGCTTGACCCACAGTACTCTTACATCAACTTCCGCACCAACGGAGGTTTCTCGAATTACGACGCGATGAACGTGCGCTTCGAAATGCGGAACCTCGCGCGCCAAGGGCTTACCCTGCGAGCGAACTACACCTGGTCCCATGCGCTGGATAACCTGAGCAACACATTCAGCGAGAGCGCGATGGATCAGAATCTCGGTGTTCTCGACCCGCTTCACCCCGGGTTGGACTACGGCAGCGCCGACTACGATGTGCGTCACCGTGTCACGCTCGCAGCGGTTTGGGATATCCCCTATAAAGGCAACAACGCGTTTGAGAAGCAGGTGCTGGGAGGATGGAGCATCATTCCCAACTTCAGCGCGCATACAGGTACGCCGTTCACGCTCTATGATTGTACGAATACGGGGTTTGTGCAGTGCCCGCGAGCCATGTACGATACTCCATTCCACGTACAGTACACAAACATTCCGACCGGCCAGCCGAATCAGTTTGCCTATTTCAATGTTGGAACACCCGACAGCAGCTACGTCAATCCGGTGGCGCAGGTTTCGGATTTCGGCCCGTTTCCGGCCACCATGACCGGGCGCAATGTGTTCGTGGGCCCGGGGGTCTGGAATTTCGATTTTGCGATCCACAAGGATTTTGCCGTGACCGAGCGCGTCCACTTGGAGTTGCGCGGCGAGGCATTCAACATCTTCAACCATTCCAATCTCTACCTGGTGTATTCCAGTTCGGACCTCTCGGCGTTTTATAGCCTGGCTAACAAAACGGGTAATGTCGTCACCGCCACGCGTGGCGTCAACAACGCGAACAACGGCGGGACGAGCGCCAATCCCCTGCCGGAGAACCGCAACCTGCAGCTGGCTGTGAAGCTGATCTTCTGATAGGCGTCCGCGTATTCGACTCGAGAGGCGCCCCGGGGAGGGGCGCTTCTTTATGTGGGCGGGGCGTGACGTGAAGCGGTGTATGCTGAAGATTCGATATCCCGCGCGTCATGCGACTCCAGACGTATCTTGGCAGCCTGGCGATGGTGTCGCTGCTTTGCGTTGCCGGCGCTGCCCAGGTGAGTCTTTCGGGGCGGGTGGTGGACGAGACCGGCTCCGGAGTCGCCGGGGCGCGGGTGGAATTGCGGTCGGTGAAGGATGAGGTGGCGGCGGTAGCGTCGTCCGATCAGGCGGGCAACTTTAGTCTGACGCTTGCCGCGGCCGGAGACTACTCCATCCGGGCGGAGCGGCAGGGCTACTACCGGTTTCAGTCGGGCACGCAGGCGCTGGACGCGGGCGAACACGAACTGACCGTCACGCTCAATCACCTGCAAGAATATTCGGAGCGGATCGATGTGACGGCGTCGCGCCCGGTGATCGACCCGCAGCAGCCCTCGGATCACCGGGAGCTCGACAACACGGAAATCGAAAATGTCCCCTACCCGGCGCCGCAGGACTATCGCAGCGCTTTGCCGCTGATGAACGGAGTGGTGGAGGACAACAGCGGCCGCGCGCATTTCAATGGCGGGGACACCAATCAGACCAACTACACGCTTGACGGGTTCAATATTTCCAACCCGGTAACCGGGAATCTGGACACGCGGCTGAACATCGACAGCATCCAATCGATGGATCTGGAGAGCAGCCGGTTTTCGGCCGAGAATGGGCGTGGTTCGGCGGGCGTGCTCGATCTGAAGACGAAGATGGGCGACGACCGGTGGCGGTTCGCCGGCACCAATTTCATCCCCGGGGTTTCTTCCGAAAACGGTTTTCATATAGACAAGTGGACGCCGCGCCTCGAGTTTTCGGGGCCTCTGGCCAAGGGGAGGGCCTGGTTTCATAACGGCCTGGATGGGTTTTATAACGTCGACGTCGTGCGAGGGCTGCCGCGGGGACAGAATCTGACGCGCGGATTCACCGGCAGCGACCTGTCGCGCTTTCAGGTGAACCTGACGCCCGCGAATATCCTCACGGCCAGTTTTCTGGTCAATTATGTGAATCGCGACCGGATCGGGCTAAGCTTTGTAAATCCGGCCGAATCGACCACCAACCAAACACAGCGGCTGTATGTGACCACGGTCCGGGACCAGATCTATTTTGGCGGCGGATCGCTGGTCGAGGTGGGTTTCGCGGACACGCGCGGAGTGTTCCGCGATGCGCCGCAGGGAACGACCCTGTTTGAGATTACCCCGTTCGGCAATCGGGGCAATTATTTTGTCAACCAGGATCAGCACCTCTACCGCGATCAATGGCTGGCGAACTTGTTTCTCCCGACGCTCCATCTGGCGGGCACGCACCAGTTGAAGTTTGGGATCGATTTCGAGCGCGAAGCATTTCACCAGCAGGTCATCCGGCATGATTACGAGGTTTTGCGCGCCGACAACTCGGTGGCGCGTCTGGTGCAGTTCGCCGGAGATCCATTTCAGGCGCAACGGAATTTCGAGGCGGCGCAGTATGTTCAGGACCGCTGGACGCTGCGGCCGGGCCTCCTTCTGGATGCGGGACTGCGGCTGGAGTGGAACGAGATTGTGCGCGATCTGGAGGTGGCGCCGCGGTTTTCGGTGGCCTGGGCCCCGGGATTTTTGCGGAACACGAAATTTTCCGCGGGTTGGGGTATTTACTACGACTCGATTACGCTGGGGTTGATCGCACGCAACCAGGACCAGTTCAGCATATCTTCCTTCTTTCCGCCGGGCGGGCTGCCGGCCGGCCTCCCGCTGCAGACGGCATTCGTGGTCAATCAAAATTCGCTCGAAACGCCCTATTACCGGACGGCCAGCGCCGGCGCCGAGAGGGAACTCCCGTTCGGATTCTTCGGGAAGGCTTCGTATACGCGGCGCGCCGGATCGCGCGGGTTCACGTTTGAAACGGCCGATCCGGCGGTTTTCGCGACCGGCGGCGATGTCGTGTATCGGCTCCGGAATACGCGCCGGGAACGGTTCGACGCTTTCGATCTGACCCTACGCAAGACTTTCGCCGGCAAGTACGAATGGTTCGGCGGTTACACGTGGTCGCGCGCGCGCTCGAACGCGGCCGTGATGTACAGCCTGGAGAATCCGGTGTTCGGGCCGCAAATGCCCGGCGCGTTTCCGTGGGACACGCCGAATCGTTTTCACATGTGGGGCTGGGCGCCGCTGCCGAATCGGGCGCTCCCCGAGCGCTTGCATTTTCTAACGAACGAGACTTCGGTCGTCTATCTGCTGGAGTACCGCACCGGGTTTCCGTTCGGCGTCGTGAATGAAGACGGATTCCTGGCGGGGAGACCGGACGGGATGCGGTATCCCTCCTACTTCAACATCAACCTGCACCTGGAGCGCCGGTTCCGAGTCAAGCATACGCTTTGGGCGTGGCGGTTCGGGTTCAACAACATCACCAACAACGGCAATCCGAATTCCGTGAACAACGTGCTGGGGAGCCCGTTGTTTCTGACCTACGGCCGAGGACAGGCGCGCGCGTTCAGTGTGCGGCTGCGGCTGCTGGGGCGGAAGTAGGACTTCGTTTTCCGGTACCATGAGGTAGGTTTCGATGTCGTCGCCGCCGATCCCGCCTTCGCTCGACCATCTCGCAACACGGCCGTTCTCGTTCTATCCCCCTATTCTCAACATCGAACGGAACGAGTGGCTGTACCGGAAGGCGACGTGGTCGGAAATTCTCGTGCTCAATTGCAAGAGCGCCGAAGAGGTCTGGATCCCGCGCCGGTTTCTGGGCGAGGTTTCGCGCGTGGATGATCCGGTTTTGATCGTCGGATTGACCAAGGAACTGGAATACAAGGCCGGCGCGGTGTGGCCGTACCAGCGGCGGGTGATCGAGATGCCGGTGGCGGTGGGCGGCGGCGTCCGGCCATCGGCCGCCGAGCCGGAGCGCACCGAGCGCGCGCCAGTGGTGGACATTCGGGTGCCTCCAAGCACCGATAAGCGGATTTTTCGGCTGATTGGGGGCGCGCTGGCCGCGGCCATTGTTCTCTACCTGGCGGCGGTCAATCTCACGCGGATCGGTGACATCCGGCAGCGGCAAACGGCCGTTACGGCCGTCGACCAGTCCTATCTCGAGATCACCGGCCGCGATGATTACACCGCGGTTGTGGCCAAGGTGGGCTACCCGGCGCGCGACCGGTGGATGAACGAGGGGGGCGCCCTGCAATACCGCGCGCTTTCTTATCCAGATCGCAGGTACAGCGTCATTCTGATGGGCAGCACTCGCCAGGGCGCTACTTACATTGGCACGATGGACGAGAACTGGAGGCCTCTGCATTCGGTGGAATTGCCTTCCGGCGGCACGACGGCCTCCCTGCTGCGCGGACTACGCCGGTTTTAGTAGACTCTAGGGCGTGAAGATCCTCGCTTACCTGGTCTGGGCGGCCATCGCCGCACTGGGCGCTTTTTGCCTCGGCGGAATCGCCATCAACCGCGCGGAGCCTATCAACAGCCTGTGGCTGGTCGTCGCGGCCGCTTGTACTTACGCCGTCGGCTTCCGCTTCTACGCGAAATTCATTGCCGCGCGCGTGATGATGCTGAATGATAAGCGCGCCACCCCGGCCGAGCGGCTGCGCGACGGCCTGGATTACGAGCCTACCAACAAGTGGATTCTGTTCGGCCACCACTTCGCTGCGATTGCGGGGCCGGGGCCGCTGGTGGGACCTGTACTGGCGGCTCAATTCGGATACCTGCCGGGGACGCTCTGGATCATTATCGGAGCGGTGCTGGGCGGAGCGGTGCAGGATTTCGTGATCCTGTTCGCGTCGATGCGGCGCGACGGCAAATCGCTCGGACAGATCGCGCGCGAGGAAGTCGGCACCGTGGGCGGGTTTACGGCTCTGGTAACGGTGCTGCTCATCATGATTATTCTGCTGGCGGTGATCGCTCTCGTGGTCGTCAATGCGCTGAAAGGCAGCCCCTGGGGGACATTCACGATTGCCGCGACGATGCCCATCGCGCTGTGGATGGGAATCTACCTGCGGTGGATCCGGCCGGGCAAAGTGCTGGAATGCTCGCTGATGGGCGTGGCGCTCGTCATCCTAAGCATCTTCGGCGGCCAATGGGTGTCGGAATCGGCGACCTGGGCGCCGTGGTTCACCTTCGGCGCCATGGGGCTCTCGATTGCGGTGGTGATCTACGGGTACTTTGCGAGCGCGCTGCCGGTTTGGCTGTTCCTCGCGCCGCGCGATTACCTGTGCACGTTTATCAAGCTGGGCGTGGTTCTGGCGCTGGCAGTGGGAATTCTGTTTGTGCGTCCGGAGCTGCAATTGCCCGCGTTCACGCGCTTCACCGACGGCACGGGGCCGATCTTCGCCGGTAAAATCTTTCCGTTCTGCTTTATTACGATCGCGTGCGGCGCGGTCTCGGGTTTTCATGCGCTGATTTCGTCGGGCACTACCCCCAAGATGATCGCGCGGGAATCGCACGCCTACCCGGTGGGGTACGGCGCGATGTTGATGGAAAGCTTTGTGGCGATCATGGCCATGATCGCGGCCTGCATGCTGCAGCCGGGCGTGTACTTTGCCGTGAATTCACCGGCCGGCGTAGTGGGCGCGACTCCGGCGGCGGCGGTGGCGACGATTTCCAACTGGGGTTTTCCAGTGACCGCGGCCGATATGGCGACGCTGGCCAAGAATGTCGGCGAGCAAACTTTGTTTTATCGGACGGGCGGCGCGCCGTCGCTCGCGCTGGGCATGGCGGCGATTTTCGCCCGCGGCGGCACATCCATGTTGGGTTTCTGGTACCACTTCGCAATCATGTTCGAGGCGCTGTTCATTCTCACGATCATTGCCGCCGGAACGCGCGTGGGCCGGTTCATGCTGGTCGATCTGACGGCCCAGTTTTCGCCGGCAGCGGCGCGAAAGCTGACCGGCATCGTGGGCATCAATATAGTCAGCGTGGTGGTCTGCGCGGCGTGGGGATATTTCCTCATCCAGGGCGTGCGGGATCCGTTGGGCGGCATCAATTCGCTCTGGCCGCTATTCGGGATTTCCAATCAGCTGTTGGCATCGGTGGCGCTGTGCGTCGCCACCACGATTCTGCTCAAAATGCACGGGCCGAAATTCATGTGGATCACCTGCGTGCCGCTGGTTTGGCTGGTGGCGGCGTGCTTCACCGCCGGCTGGCAAAAGATCTTCGCGCCCGAGCCGAATCTCGGATTCCTGGCGCATGCGACACAGCTTGAGCAGTTGATGCGTACCCATCCTTCCGCGACCACCGCCACCTTGATATTTAACGACCGGCTGGATGCGGTGGTGACTGGCATTTTCCTGATTCTGGTGGCAACCATCCTGATAGACTCGCTGCGCACGTGGATGGGTATCCTGCGCGGCACGCGCGAATCGCGGATTTACGAGTCGCCGTTTGTGCCGACGGCGCTGCAGCCGGAGGAAGTATGATCGCACTGCGGCGTTTCGGAGCATTGGTGCTGGGGCTGCTGCGCGAGCTCGCCGACGAGAGTGCTTATGAGCGGCACCTGGCGGCGCACGGGCGCGCGCACTCCGCCAAGGAATGGCGGCATTTCACCGAGCACCGGCTGCGGGCGAAATATGCCCGCGCGAAATGCTGCTAAATCCCTGAGAAATTCCCACGGCCGAGCCGACTACTGGCTAGAAAGCCATGAAGTGGATACGTTTGCCCGGATTCGGCGCTGTTGTTCTCGCCCTCTCCGCGTCGGCTGCCGAGCCGGGTTTCCACGCGCAATTCGTTGGTGGCACGGTTTCCGGAGTTGCCGCCAAATCCAAAGCGCACCTGGATTTAAGCGGGATCGAGGCGCTCGTGTTGCGCGGCGGGGAAGCCGCAATCCGAATTGACTACCGCAAGATCAGCACGCTCGAATACGGGCAGAACGTGAGCCGGCGCTTCGCCGAAGCGATTCTGATCTCACCGGTGCTGCTGCTTTCGAAATCGCGGAAGCACTTCGTGACCATCGGCTATCAGGATGAAGCCGGCCAGCAGCAGGCCCTGGTGCTGCGGTTGGATAAGGGCGATATCCGTTCCGCGTTGGCGAGCCTGGAAGCGCGCACCGGACGCCGCGTCGAGTATCAGGATGCGGAAGCGCGAAAGGCAGGGCGCTAGATGATCCGGCTGGCATGGATCACGTTATGCATCATCGCACCGGCGGCGCGCCCCGAAGAGCCGCCCACCCCCGCAGCCCTCGAAGAAAGCGGGTTGCGGGAATTGCGCAATGTGCGGCGCGTGTATGTCGACCGCCTCACCGGCGGCGAGACCGCGGCGCAAATGCGCGATATTCTCATCAGCAGCCTGGAAGCCGCGCGCATCTTCAAGGTGACCGAGAATGAGGAGAGAGCCGATGCGATTCTGCGTGGGGCCGCCGAAGACCTGGTGTTCACCGACGTCCACTCTTCCTCCGACAGCCTGGATGCGCGCGCCAACTTTGGAAGCGGCCGCTCCAGTTCGTCTTCGCGCAGCTCCTATGGGGGAGTAGGGATCGGCCAGAACGAATCGGAGCGAGCTGCCGAGCGTCGCCATGAGGCGATCGCCTCCGTGCGCCTGGTCAGCAAAGACGGCGACGTCATCTGGTCGACCACGCAGGAGAGCCTGGGCGCGAAGTTTCGCGGAGCCAGCGCCGACGTGGCCGATAAAATTGCCGGGAAACTGAAAGAGGATTTCGAAAAAGCGCGCAAGCTCAAATAAGTACTTCGGCGATCGCGGTCAGCAGCGCCGCCAGACCCACCGGCTTGGCGATGATGCGCGATACCATCCGTTCTTCGGGCCGCCCTTCCAAATCTTGCGGCCAGCCGGATATCACGATTACGGGTGCGCGGCAGCCCGACTCCCGAATGCGCCGAATCAGCGAAATGCCTTCATTCGCGTCGGAGTCGCCCTTCTGGTTGCGGAACCGCAAGTCCATCACGACCAGGTCGGCCGAGGGCAGCAGCCGCAGCGTTTCCGAGGGGCAGCAGGCCACCGAAACCTGATGACCGCCGGTTTCAAGCAGCTTCGCGCGCAGCTCGAGCTGCGTCGGGTCATCGTCGGCGACCAGAATTCGCGGCACGGCCTATCTCAGTAAATCTTCGAGTTGGATCTTGGTATCGGTTTTGTTGTCCCGGTATTTCACAATCACCGGCGTGTAGATCGAGATTCCCCAGTCTTTTCCCGGCCCGTGCGTGATGGCGCGGGTTCCGGCCACCACCACCGCATCCTCCGGGATGATCAACGGCTCGTCATCGCTCGCTTTGTGCACGGCGTTCCGCACCAGGTCGTAGACCGGTGTCGAACGATTGAGAATGGTTCCGGTGCCCAGCACCGCGCGGCGTTTCACCACCGTGCCTTCGTAAATTCCGCAGTTGCCGCCGACCAGAACATTGTCTTCAACGATGACCGGCATCGCGCCGATCGGTTCCAGCACGCCGCCGATCTGGCTGGCAGCCGAGATGTGGCAGTTCTTGCCGATTTGCGCACAGCTGCCGACCAGCGCATGCGAATCCACCATTGTGCCCTCGCCGACGTACGTGCCGACATTGATATACATCGGCGGCATGCACACCACGCCCTTGCCCACGTAGCAGCCGTCCCGGATGCTGGAGCCGCCGGGCACCAGCCGCACGCCGTCCTGCGGGCCCACCCGCTTCACCGGGTAGGTGGACTTATCGAGGAACGGTTGCCGCTCGGGATCGACCGACATGTCGACAATCTGCCCCATGCGAAACCCGATCAGAATTCCCTTCTTCACCCATGCATTCACGCGCCAGCCCGTGCGCTCGGAAGGGCAGGGCTCGGCGGCGCGGATGCGGCCTTCGTTCAGGGCAGCTTTGAAATCGGCGAAGAGCTGAAAATCCGCGCCGGCATAGGATGACGGGTTCTGCTCGAAAAGACGTTCGATCTCAGCTTGCAACGCGCACCTTCCCCAGCAGGCCCACCGCAGCCAGAACTTTTTCGATCCGCGCCAGGTTGGCGGGCGAGGGAGCACATAACGGGAGCCGGTACACCGGCTCGAGCAGGCCCATTAGCCCCATCGCAGCCTTCACCGGAATGGGATTCGATTCGACGAAGTTGACGTTCATCAGGGGCAGATACCGCGCCTGCAGCGCCCGTGCGGTCTCGAAATCGTTTTTGAGACAAGCTTGGATGAGCTGCGTCATTTCACCCGGAATTTCGTTCGAGACCACCGAAATCAGACCGCGGCCGCCGAGCGCGATCAGCGGCAGCGCAATGGCATCGTCACCACATAGCACGGTGAATCCGGGCGGGACTTCCTGGATGACGTTCGCCATCTGGCCGATATTCCCCGAAGCCTCTTTGACCCCGATGATGTTTGGGATCTGCGCCAGGCGGGCAAGCGTGGCAGGCTCCACGTTGATGCCGGTGCGCCCCTGAACGCTGTAGACCACGATGGGAATGCGAACAGCCTTCGCGATCGCCTGGTAATGTTGAACGAGACCTTCCTGGGTGGGCTTGTTGTAATACGGCGTGACCGAAAGGATGCCGTCGGCTCCCATGTGCTCCAGTTCGCGCGCCAGCTCGATCACTTCCTGCGTGTTATAGCCGCCGGCGCCGGCCAGAACCGGCACCTTGCCTTTCGCCTCTTCCAGCGTGATCTCGACTACGCGCAGGTGCTCGGCGCGCGTCAGTGTCGGGTTTTCGCCCGTAGTCCCGCAAGGCACCAGAAAATTGATGCCCGCCTGGATCTGCCTTCGCACCAGCTTGCGCAGCGTTTCCTCGTCCAATGCCAGATCGCGCCGGAACGGCGTAACCAGGGCCGTGCCGCATCCTGTAAACATGTCCCACCTCCTCCTTGACCAGCAGCCGTTATCCGCCGCCGATGAACACCGGCCAATTAACCGCGGCCATCAAACACAATATCCCCGAACTCGTAAAATCCCTTCTTGCCGATCACCCACCGCGCGGCCTGCAGCGCGCCGCGGGCAAAACCCTCCCGGGAACGCGCGGTGTGACGCAGCGTAATCGTATCGGCGCCGGAATCAAATCCGATCTCGTGCGTGCCCGGCACGGTTCCAGCGCGGTTCGAGCTCACGTCGATCGGCCGCGTGTATCCCGCTTTCTTCATATCTTCGACCAGCTTCAGTAGTGTACCCGATGGCGCATCCTTCTTGGTGGAATGGTGAATCTCCCAGGCCCAGGCGCCATATTCGGGATGCGCCGCCAACAGGCGCGCTGCTTCCGAGACCAGGCGGAAAAACGCGTTGACGCCGACCGAATAGTTCGGACTCCATACCAGCCCGATACCGTTTTCGGTCACGGCGCGCTGAACGGCCTCCGCATGCTGCGCCCACCCGGTGGTGCCGATCACCAGGTTCACGCCCAGCTTCGCGATGGCGCCCACGTTCTCATGAACCGCGCCAGGAATCGAGAAGTCCACGGCAACCTCCACGCCCTTGAAGTTTTCTCGGGTTACGCCCGCGCCATTCACGTTGTTGAATTCGTCCAGCTTCAGAATGACGTGGAACCCGTATTCTGGTGCGAGTTGCTCGATCAGTTTCCCCATCTTCCCGTAACCGACGATGGCCAGGTTAGGCATGCACGGCCTCGCTGCGTTCGAACACGGCGGGATCCAGCTCGGCGAAAAATTCGCCGTGCAGCGCCTCAACCGTGGCCACGAGGTCCTTCTCCGCTACTACGAAGCTCAGGTTGAGCAGCGAAGCGCCCTGCGAGATCATTCGGATATTGATGCCTCCGAGAGCGCTGAAGACCCGACGCGCCACACCGGGCGTGTATCGAATGTTTTCGCCCACCAGGCAAACGATCACCTGGTCCTTTTCGGCGTCGACTTCGGCGAACTGCCGCAGTTCGGCCGCAATCTCATCCAACCGCCCCAGATTGTCGATGGTCAGCGAAACGCTGACTTCCGAGGTGGCCACCATATCGACCGGCGTCTCCAGTCGATCGAATACCTCGAAAATGCGCCGCAGAAAGCCGTGGGCCATCAGCATTCGCGTGGAGTGAATGTTCAGTAGCGCGATCCTGCGCTTGCAGGCGATCGACTTGACCACGTTGGAACACGGTACGCTCTCGGCTACGATGCGGGTGCCGGGCACGTCGGGCCGCCGCGAATTCAGGATCAGCACCGGAATGCTCTTTTCGATGGCCGGCAGGACGGTGGCCGGATGCAGTACCTTGGCGCCGAAATACGCCAGCTCCGCGGCCTCGGCGAACGAGATGCTTTTCACGCGATGCCCGCCAGGCAGAATCGTCGGATCCGCCGTGAGCATGCCGTCGACATCGGTCCAGATCTGAATTTCTTCGGCGCCAATGCCGGCGCCGACAATCGAGGCTGTAAAGTCGGAGCCGCCGCGCCCGAGCGTTGTGGTGACGCCGTCCTCGGTCGAACCGATGAATCCGCCCATCACCACGACCGCATGCTGGGCCAGCGGGGGCACCGTCGCGGCAAGCCGTTTATAGGTTTCCGGGAAATTCGGAGCAGCTTGCGTGTGCCGCTTATCGGTGAGAATCACGCGGCGCGAATCCAGGTGCTCGGCCGCCATTCCGAAATGCCGGAACGCGAGCGCGACGATGTAGCTCGAAAGCCGCTCGCCGTAGCTGGAAATCGCGTCGATTGACCGCGGCGTCAACTCCCCCAGGACCGCCAGGCCTTTCACCAGCTCCGTCAGCTCCTGAAAATGTTCATCGAGCGTGCGGTCGAGCTCGGCGCGATGATCGAGCGGCACCACCTGGCGCGCTTCGCGCGAATGAAAGTCGCGCAGATCGTGAAGCTGCCGGATGTAGTCGGCCCTGTCGCCCTTCATGGCGGCTGCCGCGATGCCCAGCAGCTTGTTGGTCGTCTTGCCCATCGCAGAGACCACCACCACCGGATGCCTGCTTTCCCGCGCCCGAACGATGCCGGCGACGCGTTCGATAGCGGACGCCGATTCCACCGACGTGCCGCCGAATTTCATAACGATCATTGGGCTACGTTCCTTCCGAATCTCGCCGGCGCAGAGCGCCGTCGTTATTAATCCAGCATGCCTTCGGAATGCATCAGCTCGGCGTTAAGCACCGCCGCACCGGCGGCGCCGCGAATCGTGTTGTGCGCCAGCACCACGAACTTGTAATCCAGAACGGGGCACGGCCGGAGCCGCCCCACAAACGCCGCCATCCCCCGCTCGCGCTCGGCGTCTTTGCGCGGCTGGGGCCGGTTGCCCTCGTGCATGTAGATCACGGGCCGCGGCGGCGCGCTCGGCAGGTTCCGCTGCTGCGGCACGCTGGTGAAGCTTTCGTAGGTCGCGTGCAGTTCCGAGATCGCGGGTTTCTCCGACAATTCCACCGAGACCGTCACCGTGTGCCCGTCCACCACCGCCACCCGGTTGCAGTGCGCGCTCACCTTGGCCGCCAACGGCTCGATATGATCGCCGCGAAATTCGCCCAGGATCTTTTGCGTCTCCTGCTGCATCTTTTCTTCTTCACCGCTGATGAACGGTATTACGTTCCCCACGATATCCATCGAGGCTACGCCCGGATAGCCCGCTCCCGAAATCGCCTGCAGCGTCGTGGAGACTACCCGTGTAATGCCGAACTGCTTTAACGGCGCCAGGCCCATCGTCAACGCGATCGTCGAACAGTTGGGATTCGTCACGATTTGACCCTTCCAGCCACGCGCCCTCTGCTGCCCCGGCACGAGTTGTAAATGGTTCGGATTGATTTCGGGCACCAGCAGCGGCACATCGCGATCCATCCGGTGATTCTTCGAGTTCGACACCACTATATGGCCGGCTTTGGCGAACGCTTGTTCGATTTCGGTGGCCACCGACGCATCCATGGACGAGAACAGTAGCCGAGGCGCATTGCCGGGCTTGCAGTCTTCCACGGTAAGGTCGCCCACGTGCGCCGGGACCGATCCTGACAGGTGCCAGTTCATCGCATCCCGGTAGCGCTTGCCTGCCGAGCGGTCGCTCGCTCCCAACCACTTCAAGTCGAACCACGGGTGTTCCTGGAGAAACCTGATGAAATGCTGCCCCACCATGCCGGTGGCGCCCAGGATGCCTACTTCGATGCGCGTTTGCATAGCTGCTTCACCATTCTTTGATACAGTTGTACGGCTTCGGCCAGTTCCTTCTTCGGCACCCGTTCTTCGAGCGTGTGCGCCACGTGAATCGAGCCCGGGCCGATCAGAAACGGTTCGCCCCATTTACCGGAGAATGCCGGAATATCTGTGGTGTATGCCACCACGGTGGTTTCCATGCCGTCGAGCGAGCCCAGTCGCAATGGAGGAATTTCCAGGACTTCGCGCAGTTCGGCGCGTCCTTTCACGGCGCGTTCCAACGCGTGCCGGGTTTCGGTGGAATCGCTGACCAGCCGGACAAAAATTTCAGCGCGGGCTTCATCCGCGATCACGTTGGGCGCGCGGCCTCCGTGAATCGTGCCAATGTTGAGCGTGCTCGCGCCGAGCAGCGGATCCTCCGGCAAGGCAATCCGCCGGATTTCCGCCAGCGCGTCGAGCAGCTTATTGATCGCCGAATCGCCCAGTTCGGGGTACGCTGAATGCGCCATTTTTCCGGTGGCCGCGACCTCGTACCGCAGCGCGCCTTTAGAACCGAGGGCCAGCTTGTTCTCGGTCGGCTCGCCATTGATTAGAAACCGCGACCCGCGGGACTGCTTTGCCGCCTGGTACGCGCCCGCGCTGTTGCGCTCCTCGCCCACCACGAACAGGAGCCCGAAATCGCGATGCCCCGCCTGGAGCAGCGCCTCGGCGGCCGTAATCATACTCGCGATGATGCCTTTGGTATCGCAAGCGCCGCGCCCGTAAATGTGATCGCCATCCTCGCGCGAGGCGAAGAACGGCGGCACTGTGTCCATGTGGGTCGACAGCGTCACCGCCAGCCGGTCGCTCCATTGCGCGAACACGTTGAAGCGGCGCGGCTCGACTTCCATTCGCTCCACCCGCCCGTCGAAGCGCGCGGCTAATCCCGAAAGGCAGTCGTAGAGGTAGTTCCCGACCGCTTCTTCGTTGATCGTGATCGATTCGATGTCGATCAGCGCGCGCGTGAGTGCAAAGACGTCCATACCAACCAATCGGGGGAAGGACCGCAGGGAGAAGGGAAAGACGCGTAGACGATCGCGTGTTTCGTTCTCGATAGCGCTCCACCCGCCCTGGCAAACGGATGACAGTGAGCCGGGATTAACCGGACTCCCCAACCGGAAGGGCTTGGCTGCCGCATCCCGATTTCGGCGGAAACTGCCGGCCCCTTTCCCCGAGCCTCCGAAGCACAATCGGAATTCCAGCCCGGCTACTCATGGCCGCCGCACCTCTACCGCGAATCCTCAGAATAGCGAGCCCGATACTGCAAGTCAAATTGGCGGGGTTAAAATCGGCGAAGAGTGCTCACTCAAGTTTACGAGCGATACCTCCGCCTCCTTGGAATCCATAACGTTCCCTCTGGTCTCGAAGGCCTTCGCGAGATCGTTCGCCGGCACCTCGGCCGCGCGCCGTTTGAAAACGTTTCGAAGCTGCTGTTGTTCGCGCGCGAAGGCGCAGGCCGCGCATTCACGCTCGAGGAATTCCTGGATGGCATGGAGCGGCATGACCTCGGCGGCACATGTTATACCTGCAATCCGCATCTGGCCGGCTTGTTGCGCCACCTCGGCTACGAGGCCGATCTGCGCGGCGCCGACATGACCGCTGCCGACGTGCACACTTGCGTACGGGTTCGCATCGACGGCGTTCCCTACCACGTGGACTGCGGCTATGGCGGACCTTTCCGCGAGCCGCTGCGCCTGGACCGCCTTCCTCACGAATTCCAGGAAGGCGGCATGCGATATGTGCTCGACCGCGATACGCGCCCCGCCGCGTACGGGATGGGAGTTTTTGCCGGCTCTCAGCCGGTCCATAACTACATCGTTCATGATCCGCCGCGCCCGGCGGACTTCTTTACACCCGTAGTTCTGAAATCATTTGCGCCCGGTCAGACGTTCATGAAGCATCTGCGGATCGTCAAGATCTTCGAGGAGCATTCGGTCGAGCTGTTCGATCGCAATCTCGCCATCCACCGCGGGGGCCGGACAAGCCAGACAGAATTGAAGAATCTGCGCGAGTGGAAAGATGCCGTGGCTGACGAGTTGGCAATGCCGCGCTGTCCCGTCGAAGCGGTGCTGGATCTGCTGCCTGCACTCGCCGCCGGTCTGTGTTAGATCAACTGCGTTGCGGGGGTTCGTCCCTCCATCACTTCCCGCACTACGGCCAGCGCTTGCTGCAGCCGCGCACGCGTGGAGGGCACGCCCAGGCAGATCCGCACCGCGCGGGGCGCCGGTTGTGGTTCCACCGCGAACCCGGCTGCCGGCGCCAGGATCACGCCGCGCGCCCGCACGCTCGCCACAAGCTCCTCCGGCTGGATTCCGCCGGGCAGCGGCAGCCATAAGTGCGCCGCAAAGTGGTAGTCGTGGAGGTCCAGCCCGAGGTACCGCCAGGCCATCTCCCACCGCCATCGAATTTCAGTACGCTTCCAGTCGATGATCCGGTCGACGGTCCCATCCTCCATCCAGCTGGTTCCGACCGCCGCCGTCAAGGGGGACACGGTCAGCAGGCTCGTCCGCACCATTTCCGCCACCCGTGCTGCGCCGCCCGTTGGGCACACGACGAAACCGAGCCGCAGTCCCGGAAATACACTCTTCGACAGTCCTGTCACCACGTAGCTGCGCTCGGGCGCGAACGCCGCGATCGGCGGCGGTCCGCCGTCCACCAGGAACGAATAGATGTCGTCCTCCAAAATGGTGACATTCCGCCGGCGCGCAATGTCCGCGATCGTTTCCCGCCGGTCTTCCGACATCAGCGCGCCTGTTGGATTGTGCAGAGTGGGGATGATGTAGAGGATCCGAACCGGGGCAGTCGCGCAGAGCCGCTCGAAGGCTTCCGGCAGCAGGCCTTCGTGATCGATAGGCAGACCCGCCAGCCGCAATTGCAGCTGTATGGCGACGTTCTTCACGCCGGGATAGGTCAGGTGCTCCGTGGCGATCAGGTCTCCGGGTCTGGTCAGCGCCATTAGCGCGGTGAAAATTCCGTGCTGCGCCCCGTTTGTGAGCACCACCTGTTCCGCGTCCGCCGCCAATCCCCTGTGCCCGAGCCAGCGTGCCGCTGCTTGCCGGTGCTCCGGGCGACCCGCGGCGTTCGGATAAATCTCCATCAAGGTGCGGAGGTCGGTGTGGTCGCGAAACGCGGTCCGCAACAACTGTGCAACCGCACCCCCTGGATCCCACCGGATGAAATTTTGCGTCAGGTCGAGTTCGCCCGCGGCATCGTCCGGCGCGTCGAGGCGCGCCGCCACGAACGTACCGCGCCCCACCGTCCCCGTGATGAGCCCGCGCTCGCGCGCCAGCGAGTACGCGCGGCTCACTGTCCCGACCGAAAGGCCGAGGGTGTCGGCCAGTTCCCGGTGGGGCGGCAGTTGTGCCCCGGCTGCCAGGCTCCCGGCATTCACAGCCTCAGCCAGAGCCTCCACGATTCGGTGGGCTGTCGGTCCGGACCGGCGTTCTATATCAGGCCGCCACATTGTACCAGATACAATATTTAACTTGATTTGATACATTGTCAAGAATATTCTAGAGACAAGTGGCGTCATGGCTTCTGCGACCGCGCAAGTGATTGCAAGTACAGCAATACCGCCAGACCTCGTGCGTTCCGAATTGTCCCGAATCCAGCACCATCCGCTGTTCATTCGGTCCGCGCGCATGAGGCGGTTTCTTGAGTTCACGATCGAGTCCGCTCTGTCCGGCACCGCCAGAGAGCTGAAGGAATATGTAATCGGGCTCGAGGTGTTCGACCGCTCCACCGCCCATGATCCGCGGATCGATCCGATTGTCCGGGTCGAGGCGCGCCGGCTCCGGGCCAAGTTGCGCGACTTTTACGCCCGGGAAGGTGCCGAAAGCCATCTCATCATTGAGTACCCACGAGGATCCTATGTCCCGCAATTCCGGCTGCGCTCCGAGCTGCCCGCTGCGCCCGTCATCGCCGTGCTGCCGTTCGCCGCACGCCGTGGAAGCAACTCGGTCCGCTTTGCCGACGGTTTGACGCGAGAGCTCATTCACGAGTTGAGCCGCTCGGAAACCGTCCAGCTTTTCTCCGGCGAGACCCCGCTCCGGGTCCGTCTCGAGGCACTGCTCACCGGCTCGGTGCGCCAAGACGGCCCTCGTCTGCGGGTCACCGCCCAGCTTCTGAGCACAGGTGACAATCAGCACCTGTGGTCCGCGGAATTCCAATCGCCCGCTTCCGACCCGGTTACCGCGCAAAAGCAGATCGCCTTCGCCACCGCGCACGCCCTGTTGTTACATTTCGAGCAAAAGTAACGCGCATACCTCGGCGTCCCGGTTCCGTGATAGCATATCTATACTTCGTAATCGAATGTCGAAAACGAAACCCGACTATCAAGACGACCGGGACCTTTATTCCGGTTTGATGCGCCTGCACATCCTGCACCACGCCGCCGAAGAGCCGATTTTCGGCTTGGGCATGGCGGAGGAGTTGGCCCGTCACGGATACCGGATCAGCCCCGGAACCCTTTATCCCCTTCTGCACGGTCTCGAGAAAAAGGGATATCTGCGTTCCAGCGGCCAGCAGAACGGCAAGTCGCGGCGCACCGTGTACCGCATCACGCCGCTCGGCCGGAAGGCGCTCGAGGCCGCGCGGAGCAAGGTCCGCGAATTGTTTGGAGAACTGATCGAGGGCCACTAGAGCACCATGCGGCGGACCATCTTGTTGTTTCTCACAGGCATGGAGGTTTTCGCGCAAACCCGCGCCCTCACGGTCGGGGAGGCCGTCGAGAGCGCACTCCGAAATTATCCTTCTGTGCATGTCTCGCAGGAACAGTTGAACGCCGCGGCGGCCCGCATCGATCTGGCGCGCACTGCGTACCTGCCGCGCGTCGATGCCCTCGCGCAGTTCAATCGCGCCACCCGCAACAATGTGACCGGTCTGTTGCTGCCGCAAAATGCGATTCCTTCGATTTCCGGACCCGTATTGGGCACGAACAATCTGGGAACTGTCTGGGGGAGCGCGGCGGGCGCGCTGGTCAGTTGGGAGCCGTTCGACTTCGGATTCCGCGGCGCCAATGTTGCGGCGGCCTCGGCCGCGCGAAGTCAGGCCGAGGCCGCCCTGAAACACACGCAATACGACGTTGCGGTCGCCGCCGGCGACGCCTACCTGACGCTGGTCGCTGCCGAACAGACCACGCGCGCCGCCGAGGCCGCGGTGTCGCGGGCGGAGGTTATTTCCCGCTCCACGCAGGCGCTGGTGGATGCCGAGCTGCGGCCCGGTGCGGACGCCTCGCGCGCCCAGGCGGAATTGGCGGCGGCACGGACGCAGTTGATTCAGGCCCGGCAGGCGGTCGAAGTCTCGCGCGCTTCAGTCGCGCAGTTCCTCGCCATCGAACCAGCGCAGGTCACGACCGCATCCGACCGGCTGCTTCAGCTGCCGCCGGAGACAATACCCGCTCCCTTGGATACCGCCGCCAATCCGATCGTGCAGGAGCAGGACGCCGTCATTGCCGCGGCAATGACGCGCCTTCGCATTCTCGAACGATCCTACTTTCCGCGGTTTTACCTGCAGGGCGCCGCGTATTCCCGCGGCACCGGCGCGGAAACCGATGGACGGCGGCTGGGCGGCCTCAACGGCCTCGGCCCCAACGTGCAGGACTATGCGCTCGGCGTGACGATTACGTTTCCGATTATGGATCGCGCATCCATACACGCCCGCGAGGCCGAGGAATCGGCGACCATTCGTGCCGAGACCGCGCGCGCTCAGCAGATCGCTCTCGATTTGAAAGCCCAGTGGAATCGCGCCGTCGCCGCTTTCAATGGGGCGCGCCAGGTGGCGGCGAATACTCCGGTCGAATTGATGTCGGCGCGCGCCGCCGTCGATCAAGCTTCCGCACGCTACCAATCGGGGCTCGGCACCATCGACGCGGTCGCCGAAGCCCAGCGATTACTCACCCAGGCCGAGATTGACGATGCCCTGGCCCGCCTCGGCATCTGGCGCGGCTTGTTTGGCATCGCCGCCGCCGCCGGAGACCTGCAGCCCTTCCTGACCGAGGCCAGCCAATGAAGCTCGTTCTGGGGGCTCTCAGCCGGCCCGTCACCGTCATCGTCGCGATCCTGGCCGTCGCGCTCTGCTCGATTCTGGCAGTCAAGCGCATGCCGGTGGACATTTTCCCGGAAGTCGGCGAACCCGCCATCTACGTCGCGCAGCCTTACGGCAGCATGGATCCGGCGCAGATGGAAGCCTTTCTCACCTACTACTACGAGTATCACTTCCTCTACATCACCGGCATCGAATCCGTGCAAAGCAAGAGCATCCAGGGCGCCGCCTTGATGAAGCTCACCTTTCACGAAGGGACCAATATGGCGGATGCGATGGCGCAGGCAGTCGGCTACGTGAACCGCGCCAAGGCATTTATGCCGCCGGGGACCGTCGAGCCGTTCATCACGCGTTTTGACGCCGGCAGCGTGGCCATCGGCCAGTTGGTGTTCAGCAGCGAAACCCGCACGCTCGGCGAGATGCAGGACCTGGCGCTCAATCGCGTGCGCCCGCTGTTTGCAACCCTCCCGGGCGTCTCCGCGCCGCCGCCATTCGGCGGCAGCCAGCGCACCATCGTCATCACGCTGAATCCCGACAAGCTGCGCCAATACCGGATCTCTCCGGAAGACGCCGTCACCGCCGTTAGCCAAGCCAGCCTCGTGTTGCCTTCGGGAAATATGTGGACCGGCAAGATCGAGCGCATCGCAAGAACCAACGCCACCCTGGGCGGCAACCTTGCTGTGTTGCTCGACACCCCTGTCCGGCCGGGCTCGGGGCCGGCGGTCTATCTGCGCGACATCGGAACCATTCAGGACGGTACCGATCTCACCACCGCGTATGCTCACGTCAACGGACGCCGCACCGTGTACATTCCGGTGACCAAGCGCGCCGACGCCTCCACGCTGGAGGTGATCAATAGTGTCAAAGCCGCGCTTCCCGGCTTCAAGAAGATCATCCCGCCGGACATGGATGTTCGGCTTGAATTCGATCAATCTCCGTATGTCGCCAGTTCCCTGCAGGGATTGCTCAAGGAAGGCTTGGCCGGCGCGCTGCTCACCGGCCTGATGGTGCTGATCTTCCTGCGTGACTGGCGCAGCGCCCTGATTGTGGTCGCCAACATTCCCCTGGCGCTGCTGGCCGCGGTAGTCCTGCTTTGGGTCACCGGCCAGACGATCAACATCATGACCCTCGGCGGCCTCGCGCTAGCCGTCGGCGTTTTGGTCGATGAAGCCACGGTTGAAATCGAAAATATCCATACCCAGATGCTGCCCGGCGTCTCGCGCGCGCGTGCCGTAATGGAGGCCTGCAGCCGCACGGCGCTGGCTCGCCTGCTTTCGATGTTCTGCATCCTGGCTGTGTTCGTGCCATCGTTCTTCATGGTCGGGGTGGGACGGCAGTTGTTCGTCCCGCTATCTCTGGCGGTCGGCTTCGCCATGATTGCTTCGTACCTGCTCTCCAGTTCGCTGGTTCCCGTCTTCTCCACGTGGATCATGAAGCAAGGGCGGCCCGACGAGGAGAGTCGGCTGCGCAATCTCTATGGCCGCTATGTCGCCGGCGCGCTGCACTACCGCTGGCCGCTGGTTCTGGTTTATCTGGCTGGCTCGCTCGGGCTCCTCTACGTGCTGGTTCCCCGCATCGGAACCGAGATTTTTCCCGAAACCCATGCCGGGTTGTATCGCATCCGTCTGCGCGCGCCCGTGGGCACGCGCATCGAGGAGACCGAACGCACGGTCCTGCACGCACTCGATATCATTAAGAGCAGCGCAGGCCCTGACCAGGTGGAGATTACCAGTGACTTCACGGGCGTGCAGCCCTCCAGCTATCCCGTCAACCTGATTCACCTCTTCACCGCCGGTCCGCAAGAGGCCGTCATCCAGGTATCGCTGAAGCCTGGCGGGCTCGCGGGCGAGCCCCTCCGTGAGAAACTCCGGGAGCAATTCCGCCGCGAGTTGCCGGGAACGGAAATCTCTTTCGAGCCCGGCGACATTATCGGCCAGGTCATGAGTTTCGGATCGCCCACGCCGGTGGAAGTGGCGGTGCTCGGGACGAATCTCCAGCAGAACTACGCCTATGCCCGGAAAGTGCGCGCCGAAATGGCGAAGCTCGATTTCCTCCGGGACACTCAATTCGCTCAAGAACTCAACTATCCCACGCTCGACATCGATATCAATCGCGATCGCGCCGGCCAGTTCGGCCTCACCATGGCCGATGTGGTGCGCTCGGTGGTTCCCGCGACGTCGTCGTCACGGTTCACGTCTCCCAACTACTGGCGCGACCCGGCGTCCGGAAACGCCTTCCAGATTCAAGTGCAGCTGCCGCAGAACCGATTGCAGAGCGTGGAGGCGATCGGAGATCTTCCGGTGATGCGCGATGGCCGCAGCCAGCCGCAGCTCACCGACTTGGCCGCTCTGCACTTCGGCACCATGCCCGGTTTGATCGAGCGCTATAACGGCCAGCGTGTCGTCAGCATCACCGCCAATATTCATGGCCTGACTCTCGGCCAAGCCGCGCAGCGATTAAATGCGGCGCTGAAGAACGCCGGCGATCCGCCGCGCGGAGTGACTCTGACGGTTCGCGGCGAAATCCCCGCGCTCGAAGCGACCGTGTCCGGGCTCCGAACCGGTCTGCTGGTCGCTGTGGCCGCCATCTTCCTGCTGCTTGCGGCGAATTTTCAATCCGGGCGGCTCGCGTTGGCGATCCTGCTCACAGTTCCTGCGGTTCTATGCGGCACGCTGCTCATGCTGCTCGTTACCGGCACCACGCTGAACATTCAGTCGTTCCTCGGTGCCATCATGGCGATCGGGATCGCGGTCGCAAACTCTATCCTGCTGCTTACGTTTGCGGAGCGCTCCCGGCGCGAAAACCGTCCCGTGCGCGAGGCGGCGCGCGAAGGTGCGGCCAGCCGCCTGCGGGCCATCCTGATGACGGCCGCTGCCATGATTTCCGGCATGGTTCCGATGGCGCTCGGCATTGGCGAAGGCGCCACGTCGGCCGCGCCGCTCGGCCGCGCGGTCATCGGCGGCTTGCTTGCCGCTACCTTTACCACCCTCACCGTCTTGCCGTGCATCTACGCCATCGTACAGAGCCATGCTGTCCAAACCTCGCCTTCGCTGAATCCCACGGACCCCTCGAGCCGCTACTATGAAGCGATTTAATCCCGTTCTCTTCACCTGCTGCCTGCTGGCCTCCGCGCACGCCGCCGATCTCGCGGCCGTAGTCTCCAGGCCGGTTTCCCGCGCCATCGAGCTGCCGGGTGAGATGCTGCCATTCCTCAGCGTCGCGCTGCATGCCAAGGTGCCGGGATATGTGGAGCGAGTCACGGTCGATCGCGGCAGCATCGTCAAGCAGGGAGATTTGCTGCTGGAGCTCAACGCGCCGGAAATCGCCGCCCGGATTGCGGAAGCGGAGTCCAAGGCGCAGGCTGCGCAATCCGACCGTGCCGAAGCCGAAGCCCGCCGCGCTGCCGCCCAGAGCACGTATGAGCGGCTCAAAAAAGCCTCCGAAACCCCCGGCGCTGTCGCCGGCAACGAGCTCGTTCAGGCTGAAAAACAGGTCGAGGCTGCGGACGCCCTGGTGCGCTCCCGCGAAGACGCGATCCGTTCCGGGCAAGCAGCCGTCCGAGCCGCGCGCGACCTCGAAGCCTACCTGAAAATCACGGCTCCGTTCGATGGCGTAGTTACCGATCGGCTGGTACACCCCGGCGCGTTGGTCGGCCCCGGCCCCGACCCCGCGTTACTAGTCATCCAGCAGATCGCGCACCTGCGCCTCGTCGTTGCCGTCCCGGAAGAAGATGTTGGCGCAATCATGCGCGGCGCCGAAGTCTCGTTTCGCGTGCCTGCCTATCCGGAGCGGATGTACTCCGGCAGGGTGGCGCGTATCGCCCACGCGCTCGACCCCAAGACCCGTACAATGTCGGTCGAACTCGACGTCATGAATCCCGATGGCTCGCTCGCCCCCGGCATGTATCCCACGGTCAAATGGCCGGTCCGCCGCAGCCGTCCCGCCCTGTACGTGCCCCGCACCAGCGTTGTGACCACCACTGAGCGCACCTTCGTCATTCGTGATCAGAACGGCAAAGCGCAGTGGGTCGACGTGCAGACCGGCCCCGCTGACGGCGACCTCATCGAGGTGCAAGGCGATTTGCATCCCGGCGACAAAATCGTTCGCCGCGGCACCGACGAGCTGCGCGAAGGCGCGGCAATCCAGTAATGCCGGAGTCAGTGTTTCAGGCCTTCCGTCCACGCGGGCTTGCCGGCCCCTTCGAGATCCCCCTCCCATTTATCGATCACGCGCCCAGTAGCGAGGTCGTGCAGTTCGCAGTGCGAAGCCTGCTCCCCATGCAGGGGTCCGTCGTGATACGCGATTTGTTTGCTCCCCGCGACGAAAGCCCAGCTATAGAAAACCTGCTCGGACTCGAAGCGTTGGATGACTCTCCCATCGCGCCAGACCACCAGCTTTCCCGAGATCGGGTAGCTCACGCCGTCGACGTTGTAGGTGACCAGCCAGCCCGCCGTCCCGTCCGCGGCCACCGCCGTATCGCTGATGCCGGCCTGCCCGTATTCCTTCGGAACCACAATCTTCCGCCTGCCCGGCACCGTAATCTGCGCGGCGCCGTCCGGCGTGGCCGAAACCGTTATGCGATCATTCTCAGGAAATGCGCCGGGAGGCACAAGCGCGCACGCAAGCTGGAACAGGAGCAGCGCGCCCGGCCGTATCAGGGGCATGTTCAATTCTCCCAGCAAGACCGGCGCACGGCAACACTGGGCAGTAGAATCAAAAGGAATCGAGGTCGCATGATCCGTTCTTGCCGTATCGGCCTGCTCGCATGGGGCGCCGTGCTCGTGGCCGGCACATCCGTTTTTGCGTTTCAGCCCCGCGGCGGCTACCACCTGCTCCGCAGGATTTCTCTAGGCGCGGCCGAGGGCGGTGGCGAGTACTTCGACTACATTACCTTTGATCCCGTCGCGCGCCGCGTCTATCTCTCCCACGGCACCGAGGTGAAAGTTCTCAACGCGGATACCGATGCCGCGGTCGGCTCCATTGCCGGCCTCAAACGCGACCACGGCATCGCGCTGGCTCCCGAACTGAACCGCGGATTCATCACCGATGGCGATGCCGGCCAGGTCGTAATCTTCGATCTGAAAACGCTCAACGTCATCGGCCGGGTAAAAGCGGACCGCGATGCCGACTCCATCCTCTACGATCCCGCCTCCAGGCACATCTTCTGCTTCAGTGGAGAGCCCAACACTGCGACCGTGATCGATCCCGCGAAGGGAACCGTAATCACGACTCTGTCTCTCGGAGGCGCACCGGAGCAAGCCGTCGCCGATGGCAAGGGCATGATCTACAACAATCTCGAGGACAAGGGTGAAGTGATCGCGATTGATTCGCGCGCGCTCAAGATCACCGCCCGCTGGCCTGTCGCTCCTGCTACGCAGCCGGTCTCTATCGCAATGGATCGCACGCACCGGCGGCTGTTCATCGGAAGCCGGAACCCCAAGCTATTGGTCATGATGGATGCCGACAATGGCAGAGTGATCGGGCCCACGTTTCCGATTGGAGGCCGGGTCGATACCAGCATTTTCGATCCGGAGACCGGCATGGTCGCCAGTTCCACCGGTGATGGCACCATCGATATTTTTCACGAAGACTCGCCCGACAAGCTCAGTAAAGTGGAGACAGTCACTACCGAGTTTGGCGCCAAGACCATGGCGCTCGATCCGAAGACCCATAACCTGCTCGTCGATACTTCGGATTTCGGTGCGCCGGTGGATCTAGGCAAGGGCCGCGGTCCGCAGCGCCGCGCCGAGCCCGGCACCTTCCGCCTGCTGATTTACGGACGATAACGAACAGCGGCGGCTCCGTGTGGGGAACGGAGCCGCCGCAGTCCTTCAGGAGCAACCTGTTAGTTCTTCGCGGCCGGGTTCTGTCTCCTGTCCTGGAACCGCGGGCGCACGGGAGCAGTTAGCAGAGCGCAGCCATCAGGGCGCCGCGCGCGGTCGCGTGCAGTGCGTCGGCCGACATGCGGACATCCGAAAGCTTCACCGGGAAATTGGCGGCGTTCAAGGCCTTGCCGAACTGGTCGAGGAAGCCTTTCGGCATCGCGGTTCCACCGGCCAGCACCAGCGGGATCGCCTGATCGAGCTTGGGCAGCCGCTGCGCGGCGGCGATGTGGTTCCGCAGCGTTTCCACCAGGTTCGTGATCATCTCCTGGTAGTACACGGTCAGCGCGTTCTGAATGCGGTCGCCATTCATGCCGTTCAAGTAAAACGACTGCTCCTTCTGAATCCGCAGGCGCGTCGCCAGCTCGCCCGTAACTTCCGCCGCCTTTCCGTCGATGTAGTCTCCCGCCTTCGGGACGCTGAAGCTGATCACCGGAACCGAAAGCACCGCCAGGCAGACATTGCACAGCCCGCTGCCGCAGGAGATGCCGATGCCGGTGTAATTGCAGTTGCCGAGTTCACCGAACACCACCGCCAGCCCTTCGGCGATCGGCGTGGGATCGTAATTGAGGTCGCTCAGAATCGATCGGATCGTCGCGTCGTGATAGGTCAGGCCCCCTTCCCCGTCCGGGCCTGCCGACGGCACGCTGAAGAACACCTTCTGGCCGGGCGCCGACGCCCTGCCAATCAGCTTGTTCACGATCAGGCGCAGCACCGCGGGACTGTGCGGCTCCTGCGGATTCAACACCCCGTTTTTCATCGGGCGGCGCGTTTCCACGTGAAAGACTTCCGCGAATTTCTGAGCGTCATTGCCGGCCACCAGGATTTCCGACCCCTGGACTTCGTGAAAGACTTTCTCCCGCTGCAGAAGGCTCTCGGCCAGTTTGGAATAAGGAATCGTCAGAAAAGCGTTGAGTTCGGTCTCGTACTGATACTTCTTCTCAACGTTTCGCGCCACTACGATTCGGCTGGTGCCTACATCCAGTCCGAGCGGTTGCGTGTATTCGGTCTCGGGCTTACTCATTGGTTGTGTCCTCCCAAAAAATCAAATCTACTCGTAAGGAAGCAGCTGTTCGCGGCGCAGGTCGTCGGCAAAACGCCTGACTCGCAACACCACATCGCGGTCCATCGGTAATTCCCTGGTCCGCACAGAAGCGGCCAGGGCCAGCAACAGGATCATCACGGTGGGAACGGCAATCAGCATCTGTCAAACCTCATTGGGGCAAAGTGGCGCGCTCGAGCACGGATGCCAGGCTGCTCACGCCGATAGCGCTGCCCTGCGGCACGCAGAACCCCGCCGCTTCGGTGAGTCGTTCACATTCCTGGTTCTTCGATTTCTGCCATGCGCGGAAATTGTCCTGCTCCTTGGCGATCTCATCGAGATTCGCCTGGATCCGCGCCATGTGCGCCTTGGTGGCTTTTTCCAGCTCCGCCTGAATTTTGTTGTTCTCTTCGGCCTTGGTCAGCTCGAAGTGTTTGAGCCGGGCCCGCTGCGCGTCTTCGTACTCGGTGAGGGCTCTTTGTCGGAGCACGGCATCCTGTAGCACGTCTTCGACGGCCACATTGGCCGCGTCCAATGCCATTAACAAGGAGTTGCGCTTCGCATCCGCCGACATCGACGAAAGGTGCGGGCTGTGCACCATATCCGCAACTTTTAAGATGTTGTACGAGATCCTCGGCAGTTTGTTCGTCAGGCTTTGGTAAATCTGCTCAAACGAGCTGTACCGCCCGGGCGTGCCGTTCGGCGGTATCGCGGGCGTCGGGCTCACCGGGCGTACGGCCGGTTCTTCGTACTGAGACACTTGTTCCCTCGTCTGTTCCGCCGATGCATTCCGCACCGTTGGCGTTGGCGGCGCTAATTCTTCCGTTGCTGAAAACCATTTCCGTAGCATGTGAACTCCTGCCGCACGTCCCGATTCTCTGACGAGCGCGCAATCCCGCGGCTGGATCGGCGCTTCCATAGTTTCCCGGATTGACAGTTGGCGCTCCCAGCTTGCCAACCGCGCAGTTAGCATATTAGGAGGCTGATGCTTTTGAATAATAGACCATCGTTAGTTAGGCTTACCGCGCTATGAGAGTACTGGTCGGTCTGTCCGCCCCGCCCCCTATTAACCTTCGTTAACCGGGCCTCTTACCTCGATCGATATCCTTGTGCGCTTGATGTCTGCCTCGTTAGGATGCAAGTTGCATAGCTGCCCACTCCGTGAGGGGCATGCTATGTCTGCGCCGTGCCATTCGCTAGAAACGCAAATCGGTTGGATCGCCCCAAGATCGTGAACGGCTCCGTGAAGGCGCCGGAAGCGGCAAAGCTTTTCTTGTGCCCAGCCAAACCGGAAGCCCGGGAACCGTCTCTGCTCCGCCGGTATTCGACCAATGGCATGAACTGGTATGCGGGGCAGATTCAGGATCCGGTGGCGCGGCTGAAGTTTCTGCAGCGCGCCGCGCCGCGGCTGCGTCTCACCTACCGCACTCCGTGGCGCATGGTCGGGCTGATCCTCGCGTTGGGAGTCATCGCCAGCACCGCAACATTTTTCCTCATTCAGCGCGCCAGTCCGCAGCCGCCCGTCGTCATTCGGGTACGTCCCGTCGAGCAGCATAGCGGTTCAGTCGCGCAGACGCCGCCGGACGTCTGGCAGGTCGAGAAGACCGCGAGCTCCGAAGTCTACAGCAACGGCCTGCGGATTGACACGCGCTTTGCGGTCTCGAACCGGTCGCGCTCCTACCTCGTATTCCCGCTGAACGGTTCCGCCTCGGCCGCGGGCGTGCAGCGCACACAGCCGGTCGGCATCGTGTTTCACACCACCGAGAGCCAGCTCGCCCCGTTTGAGGCCGATCAGAACCGTGTGCTCAAACGATTGGGAGAGTCACTGCTCGAGTATGTGCGCCGCGAGCGTGCCTACCATTTCCTCATCGATCGCTTCGGACGGGTCTACCGCATCGTGGCCGAGAGCGACGCCGCCAATCACTCCGGCAACTCGATCTGGGCCGACGACCAGTCGCTGTACATCAACCTTAACCAGAGCTTCTTCGGCGTCTCGATCGAAGCGCGCACCGAACCGGGACAGGTGGAAGCGGAAATGAGCCCGGCCCAGCTCCGCGCTGCCGCCATGCTGACCGAGATGCTGCGCAGCAAGTATCACATTGCCGCCGCCAATTGCGTTACGCACGCTCAGGTTTCCGTAAACCCCTCCAACATGCAAATCGGTTTGCATGTCGATTGGGCCTCGAGTTCCCCCT
>Ga0070734_10001581_pt1 | contig 32302 bp, 27 predicted proteins | sample Coa_R1_8_FD_66444 | JGI IMG/M metagenome (GOLD analysis project Ga0070734, IMG submission 66444) | Surface soil microbial communities from Centralia Pennsylvania, which are recovering from an underground coalmine fire - Coalmine... | ecosystem: Environmental > Terrestrial > Soil > Unclassified ... | reverse complement strand
CCTGGGAATTGACGCCGGAGGCACCAAGACAGACTGCGCCGTGAGCAATGGCGCGGAGCTGCTGGGTCAGGCTACGGGTGCAAGCTGCAAACTGGCTCGCGTGGGCAAGGAACGCGGCCGGGAAAATCTTCAAAACGTAATTCGCCAGGCCACTGAGACCGCGCGCGTGGATCCGGCGACAATTCAGCATGTCTGCATTGGGATGGCCGGAGCTTCGTTGGCGGAAGCGGTCCATTGGGCGCAACAGACCATCCGCGAGCTGATACCAAACTCCACAATCTACGTGGCGGGCGATCACGTGATTGCTCATCGCGCCGCGTTTGGCACGTCACCGGGCGTGCTGGTGATTTCCGGCACTGGATCCATTGCTTTCGGGCGCAACCAGAACGGGGAAACTGCGCGTGCCGGGGGCTGGGGGCCAAACGTCTCTGACGAGGGCTCAGCGTTCTGGGTGGGCAGGGAAGCGGTGACCGCCGCGCTGCATGCGTTTGATTTCGGCAAGAGCAATGGCCTGCTGGCTACAATTGCCGATTGCTGGAAGGTCGCGCCGGAAGAGGTGATCCGGTTGGCAAATAGTTCCGAACCAAGATTTCCCGAGTTGGCTGGACCCGTAGTGAACGCCGCGGAACAGGGTGATGCCAGCGCGCGCGCAATCACGGATCGTGCGGGCAAGGCGCTGGCCGGGCTGGCGAGTGCGGTCATCAACCGGCTGTGGCCCGATGGAGGTGTCGTCCCGGTGGCGCTGGCGGGCGGCGTGCTTCAGGGTTCGCCTCTGGTGCGACAGGCTTTTAAGGAAGCGATGAAAGCGGAGCAGCCGCAAGCCGCCGTGAGCTTTGCGTTTGTACGTCCGGTACTAGGCGCGCTGGAGATTGCCGCGCAGCGCGGAGTGAGGCGATGAGCGAGTGGACTTCCCATGAGAACGAAGGCTTGCAGGAAGCGCCGGAGCAGCCTGAACCGCCTCGCGTCCGCAGTGAACACAAGAAAATAATTCTGCCCGCTGATGCCGACCTGGAGCGTCTGGTCCATGATTCTGCTCCGGAGATCCTGATTGCCGTGGCCGCGGACGCGCGCCTGACAGAAGATCTGGCGCTGGCATTGCTCAACCATCGCGACCTTCCGCGCGAAGCCCTGGAAGCGCTAAGCAAGAATGGCCCGCTCATGCGCCAACGCAAAGTGCGCATGGCTGTGGTGATGCATCCGCGGACGGCGAGGCATGTTTCCGTGCCGACTATCCGCCATCTTTATACGTTTGAGCTGATGCAGGTGGCGTTGTTGCCTTCAGTCCAGCCGGACGTAAAGCGCACAGCGGAAGAGGTTCTTATCAGCAAGCTGGCCAGCATCTCGTCCGGTGAGCGGGCAACGCTGGCGCGGCGCAGTTCAGGCCGTGTGGCTGCCGCGCTGCTGCTGGATAAAGAAGAGCGCATCATGCAAGCGGCATTGGCCAATCCGCAGATGACGGAAGTTTCAATTGTGAAGGTGCTGAAGGCCGAACATGGAACGGAATTGCTGGCGCCAGCCGTTTCCCGCCACCAGAAATGGTCCTACCGCAACGATGTGAAGGCCGCGCTGCTGGGCAACAGGAATACACCTTCAGGTCGGTTGATCCATCTTGCCGCCGAGTTGCCGATTAATCTGATCAAGGATGTGTTGCGGAGCGGCCGCTTGAGCAGCCACGCAAAGAATAGTTTGCTGGCGGTGCTGGAGAAGCGTGGGGTGACGACAAAGATCTGAAATTTCAAATTTGAAATTTTAACTCTTACGTGTACGCCTGGTACCCATCGTCCCGACCGGGCACAATCAATTCATCCAGCTTCAGGAATTCCTGCACCACTTCTTCCGGGGCGCGCTCCATCTCATGCACCGATCCTACAAAGATAGCGCGCGCTTCATGCAGAAACACGATGCGGTCTGCCAGCTTCTTGGCCAGGCGCATGTCATGCGTCACCACAATGCTGGTGAGCTTGAGCTGCTGCTTCAGTTTCTGGATGAGGTCGCCGAGAAGCTGTGCCATGAGGGGATCGACCATGGTGGTGGGCTCGTCATAAAGAATGCATTCCGGCTGCGCGGAAAGCGCGCGGGCAATGGCGACGCTACGCTTCATCCCCGTGGAAAGGTCGGAAGGCAGAAGATCTCGCATGGGTTTTACGCCCACCATGTCCAGCAGGCCGTCAACAATCTGGTAAATCTGTTGTTCGTCCAGATCATGGCGTTCGCGCAGCGGGAAGGCGACGTTTTCACCGACGGTAAGCGAATCGAACAGAGCGCCATTCTGGAAAACCATCGTGACTTTCTTGCGGATGCGTTCGAGATGCGCTTCCGTGGCTTCAGTGATGTCCTCAAAGGCGACGATCACGCGGCCCGCGTCAGGCTTGAGAAAACCCATGATGTGATGGAGTGAAACAGATTTGCCCACGCCGCTGCGGCCCAGAATGCAGAGTGTCTCGCCGGGAAAGACCTGAAAGCTCACGTCTTCCAAGACATGGTTATCGCCGAACGCCTTGTAGACGTGCTGAAACTCGACGTAGGGCTTCTGCTCGGCATTCGGATTGTCAGCAAGATGGTTCATTAGTTCTGACCGGAGAAGCGGCGCCGCGCGCGGGCCAGATCCTCAGGCGTGTTTAGATTTTCAAACATATCGGCGGCGAAGGCAAACCGGCGCAGCTCAGCTTCTTTGATGACGAGTGTCCGGTCTTTAGGAAACAGCGGCACGATCTTGTAATTGCCTTGCCGTAGCGCCTGCTCCGCGATGGAACGAAAGTCGAGCGAGTACACGGTGCACAGCGGCTGCGTGTAGTCGTCAATCTCCGGCGTGGTGACGATAGCGTTGGATTCGATGGCCTTGTCCGCGAGGTACGAGAGAAATTCCGGCTCAAGAAAAGGCGTGTCCACGGCGATGATGAGGTTGAACTGCGTTTTAGAGCTTGAGAGAGCGGCATGAATCCCGCCCAGCGGCCCACATCCGGGAAAGATGTCTTCATAGACCCGGCTTATGGGTCCGTATAACTCATGTTTCCCTAGGATGGCAACGTCATGGCAGACTTCGCGCAAAGCCGCCAGCGCATGTTCCAGCAGAGTGAGGCCGTTCAGGGTGACTGAAGCTTTGTCCTGGCCCATGCGCGTGCTCCTGCCGCCCGCAAGAACAAAACCGGAAAGCTGGGAATGGACCATCGTGGATGATTTTAGCTTGCGGCTGCTAAAAATAAAAAACCAGGGACACGTGGCGCACAAAGGAAATCCGGTTGCATCCTTTGCTGCCTTGGTGGTCCCTGGCGGCGTGCCGATTGCTTCGACGGGAAGCTATTGCACGGTAATCGTCCTGGATGCTTTGTAAACGTTGCCTTTGCTGTCCCAAGCCTGGAAGACAACGGAATGGGTCGCGTTGGACATGCTTACCGTAGCTGCAATCTTGCCGGTGGAAGCGGATGCGACACTGACGCTGTCAACATAGATCCGCATAAAGGTGATCGGATTGGTTGCCGTAGCGCTAGCCGCCAGGCTTACGCTGGGTCCGGTGACGGTGCTGGTGGTGGGCGAAGAAATCTGGACTGAGCCGACGGAAGCCGCTGTCCCTGTATTGCCAACGAAGAATTCATGCATGTCCGGCGCGGTGTTGGCCGCGGCAGGGAAGTTCGCCGTGGTACCCAGAGCTTCCAGCATGGTTCTCAAAACGCTGGGGTGATGGTAGGTGGTCACGGATTTGTAACCGGCTTTCACCTGGGGGCCGATCATGGCCACAACGATGTGTCCGCCGCAGCCGGTCAATATGGTGGCGCTGCAGCGATTGTCGGTGCTCAGGTCGGCTTCATCTGCCCAGATAATGAGGAGTCCGTCGCCGCCCGGCTGGAAGGGCGCGGTGGCAAGCAGCGGCCCGATGTTGGACTTCAGCCACTGGTCAGCAGTCCAGAGGCATGCGCCCAGATTCGTGCCGCAATTATGCATGTCATGGTCGCCATCAGGCGTGATGAAGGCAAAGTTCGGCAGCGTGCCATTGGCAATGTCGGTCGCCATCTGGGCTGCGGAATCGTGGTTCTTGAGCAGGCTGCTGTTGGCCATGTCAGTGTAATAAGGCAGAGGAGCATGGCGCTTCATATACGCGCCGGAGTAAAGCCCGGTGTAGCCGGCATAGGGCAGAGATTGCGCGTAAGACTTAAACGTCATGCCATTGGTCAGCAGGTGGCGTTCAATGTTATCGACGTTGAAGACAGCCAGAGTGTCGTTGTTATCGGTAAGTTTCTGGCCTGAGGTCACGATCAGGTAGTTCTCCAGTGAACCGTGCTGGTTGGCATAAAACTGGGTGGCCAAGCCGCCTTTATTGATCAGGCTGTTCAGATAGGGCATGGAAGCGCTGCCAACAATGTGTTCATAACTGCGGTTTTCTTCCGCCACAATGTACACGTGCTTGGAGCGGGGAACTTGAGCGAATGCGGTCACGCCGATAAACAACGCCAGCGCCATGGACAACTTGCCTGCGATGGAGATTCTCTTTGATCGATTCATCATGGCGAGCACTATGCGGTAAACGAGCGTGGCAAGAAATCGGTAAGGACGCTTAAGGCCTGTGAGAGCCTTACCCGACACAAAACCAAGCAGAGTAGCTGGATTCCTGGATTTCCAGAGCTTAAAACGTTCTAATTAAGAGAGATATAGGGATGAAACGCAGGGTATTAGGGGGGACTAAGGCGCACATTATTTCTGGGACGAGTGAGAGTGAAATGTAAGGCAGAGACTCTGGGTTTGCCAAAGCAGAGACTCTGGTTGGACGAAAAAATCTAAGAGAAGGCCTTACTGTGTTCTGGCGCGCCGGAACATCGGTTAGTGGATATCCAACCCCATAATTCTGCCTGCGCCGTCCAGTTCCAAAGTTCCTTTGCTCTCAAGCACGGAGTCACCGTTCATGCCGGGGACGGTGATAAAGACCCTTTCTTCAATCAGCGTAGCGGAATGGGTGCGGTTGAGATATTCCAGTGACCGGCGGCTGCGGCAGGGCTCAGGCAGGCTGAAAGCTACGTCGGCTAGTTCTCCGGTTTCCGTGACGGAAATGGCAACATCCACGGAGTGGCTGCCTTCAACCTCACGCTCGTCATCAGTAGGATCGAGCGTAGGCTTGAAAGAGACGTAAAAGTGGAAACGCTCCTTCTCCGGGTTGTAAACGCCACGCGCTATTCGCAGGGACATAAAGAGAACCGAATTTTTACCATATTGAGAGGCAATTGAGCCACTGGTGAAGAGCGATAGGCGTAAACCCGAGTTCCATAATGGCTCTGGGTAAGGATCGAGGCTTATGAAGAAGGCCCTGCGCTGGATGTTCTTGGTATTCGCGACCCGTTTATTGAGCGGGTGTTGGGACGGTAAAAGTTCGACGATAGTGTTTCGTTTTCCGGGAGATCTCGTGGCAATAGGGATCTCTCTCCTTCGCTTCGCGCAGGGTCGAGATTTCAGAAAACAGATTCTGGAGAAAACAAACATTTAGAATCAATCCCTATGAAAGTTTTCCTCACCGGCGCGACGGGCTTTGTCGGCAGGCACATGCTGGAGCGGTTGCTGGCGGAAGGCCATGCTGTGCGTGCGCTGGTTCGTGATCCGCAGAAGGCCAGCCTGGCAGAACGTTCAACAATTGAGTTTGTCCCCGGCGACATCGTGGAAGGTACAAGACTCGATGAAGGCATGCAAGGCTGCGATGCGGTGGTCCACCTGGTGGGGATCATCGTGGAGAAGGGAACCAATACTTTTGAGCGCGTGCATCACCTAGGGGCGCGCAATGTGGTGGAAGCGGCGAAACGGACGGGCATCAAACGCTTTGTGCAGATGTCCGCGCTGGGAGTGCGGGCTGACGGCGTTGCTCCCTACCAAACCACGAAGTGGAAAGGCGAAGAGGAAGTCCGGCAGAGTGGAATACCGTTTTGCATCCTGCGGCCGTCACTGATCTTTGGTGAGGGCGACGGTTTTGTGACGCAGATGATGGCCACGATGCGTTCTGCTCCGCTGTTTCGTCCCGTGCCGGGTGACGGCACTCCAAAATTCAGGCCCATTGCTGTTGAAGATGTAACAACGTGCTTTGCGCGTGCTCTGACCTACGAAGCCGCGATGAACCAGACGGTTGATCTAGGCGGGGCCGACGAGTTGACGCTGAACGAGGTACTGGCGGAGATCGCGCGGTGCGCCGGCGTCCGCAAGCCGGCGGTGCATATCCCCATGCCGCTGATGATGGCGGGAGCTGGAGTCGTGCAGAAACTGCTGAAAAATCCCCCTGTGACGGTGGACCAGCTGCGCATGCTGCAAGAGGGATCAAAGTGTGACATCGAGCCGATGAAGCGCATTTTTGGGGTGAATCCGCGCGGGTTCAAAGGGTGTGGACGTAGTCCGGACGTAACCAAGAATTAAGCTGATTTACCGGGTATCCTTAGGGCTGAATTCAGCGACTCTGGGCTGGGAGCGGGGTTAGAATAGGGGTAGCAGATCTGGACCTCTGGCCGAGCGAATCTGCTCTGGCGTATGGCTGTAAGTGATTGATTTACAAAATTTTACAGTGCAGTACAGTCGAATTGAGCTGCTCTGCATCTAACCGGATATACGCCACCACATTTAGAGGAGTTAAAGGTCATGAAGAGAAATCTTTCGGTGGTCCTGATTGCCACGGCGCTGCTGGCAGCAAGTTGCTCGCGCATTGGCAGCCGCACGGACGCGCAGGTCGCTTCCGACGTGCAGAACAAGATTAACGGAGACAGCAGTATCCCGGACAAGCAACTCAACATCAACGCGAATAATGGCACGGTAACGCTTACCGGCACTGTGGCCACGGATGCCGCGCGCAATGCGGCCGCCAATGATGCGGCGCAGATTGAAGGCGTAAAGACAGTGGTGAACAACCTTGAGGTCGCGCCGGCTTCTGCGGCGAACCAAAACGAGCAGCCGCAAGAGCAGGCGAGCAATAATCCGCCGCCTCCGATGAGGGAAGATCGTCGTCCTTCACCCAGCACGCGCTATCGCAGTTCGCGTTCGACCGCAAGCAGGTCAGCCAGCAACAATGGCGGTGATACCGGATTGCGCACCACGGTCCCGTCAAGCAGCAGCAACGGAAGCACGGGCAGCAGCTATGACTCGTCACAATCAAGTGCTCCGCCGGCTCCAACGCCGGTGCCTGCGCCGCAGAAAGTTACGGTGCCATCTGGAACGCAGCTCAGCGTGCGCCTGAACGATGAAGTGGATTCAGAAAAAGCGCAGGTCGGCGATGTGTTTCATGGATCGATCTCAGCGCCGGTGACGGTGGGTGAAGAGACGGCCATTCCCACCACGGCAGATGTTGAAGGCCGCGTGGTGGAAGTGAAGTCGGCTGGACGGTTCGCGGGACAATCCGTGCTGACGCTGGAACTCACCAAGCTGACGATGAACGGCAAGACCTACAGCCTGCAGACCAGCCAGTGGACGAAGTCCGGCAATGGGCGTGGCAAATCAACGGCGGCAAAGGTTGGCGGCGGCGCGGCAGTAGGCGCGGTGCTGGGCGGAATCTTTGGCGGCGGTAAGGGCGCAGCCATTGGCGCAGCAGCCGGCGCAGGCGCGGGAACAGGCGTTTCCGCGGCCACCAAGGGCCAGCAGATCACTCTGAAGCCGGAAGCTGTAATTGCCTTCCAGTTGCAGGGACCGATCACCGTAACGCCGGGAGCAAGCCGGTCAGCGATGAATCAGTAAGTTAATTTCATGCTTATGCGAACGCCGCCACGTGGCGGCGTTTTCATTTGTTGTCGCTGCGTAGCTTGCACAAGCTAAACTCTTACCACGGATAACACTGATAACACTGATTTACACGGATCAAAAAAGTTCAATTAGTACCATTTTCAAGTTTGTAAATCCGTGTCATCCGTGGTGGGATTTGCTTTTTTGTGCAAAGCTCAGCTTCGCTCCAAACCACTAAATGAGATAGGTTGTCTTGCACCGCGGTTCTCCTGATGTGGACGACCCAACTCCTAAGTCGAGCGCCGAAACTGAGATTTCTAGACCCGCTGGATGTAAATTCGGCATCTAACCTGTGAACGGCAAGAACCCAAAGGCTAAAACTCTGAATGGCTAAGACAAAAATAAGTGCCTTGATCCACACGTGTGACAATGCCCGCTCTCTGGGGCGCGCATTAGATTCATTGCGTCCGTGCGACGAGGTGATTGTAGTGGACCACGGTTCGCGGGACGAAACGGTTAAAGTGGCAAAAGAGCATGGCGCAAAGGTGATCAATGCCGTGCCGGGCGTGAGCAATGGCGCGTACGCGCAGAACACGCGCAACCAGTGGGTCCTATGTCTGCTGCCGCATGAGGCGATTGCGGAAGACCTTGAAGCTTCATTGCATGAGTGGAGCGAGGCCGAGCACGATCCGAACCAGATGGGCTTCAACATGGCCATCCGCGAGCAGAACGGCGCAGGAAGGAAACCGGTGGATGCGGAGATGCGCCTGGCAAATCGCAAACAGATCAACTGGACCGGAGACCTGCCGCCCGTGAATCCGAAATTGCCGGTGCTGGCAGGACATATTCTCCGCATCCCTGATGGGGATTGATCGTCTCTGATCTGGTAATTGAGTAATTTGGTAATTGGGTAATTGAAAACCAAAGCTTGATGAGTATCGACTGCGATTCATCAGATCAAAGGTGCTGGTCCCGCAGTTCTTCATTTACCAAATTACAAAATTACTCAATTACTAAATCTTCCATATAATCTCCCTCAAGTCCCAACAGAGCGGAGATAGCCCTGAATACTTTTGATCCAGCCGGAAGCGTGTATTTTCTTGCCGCAGCATTTTTTCTGTTTGGGCTGGTCTTTGGCAGCTTTCTGAACGTATGCATCTATCGCATGCCGCGCGAGATTTCCGTGGTGAGCCCGCGCTCGGCATGTCCGGCGTGCGAAGCGCCAATTGCCGGATACGACAATATTCCGGTGCTGAGCTGGCTGATTCTGGGTGGCAAGTGCCGCAAATGCAAAGCTCCTATTTCTGCACGCTACGTGGGAGTGGAATTGCTTACGGGGGCGCTCTTTGTCCTCTCTTACCTATGCGCGCCATCATTGGTTCGCCTGATTTATCAACAATGGGCACTCGACGTGAGGCCGAACGCACTGCTGGTTGCGGCAAAAATGTGCGTGCTGTGTTTCCTGCTGATTGGGCTGATTTTTACTGACGCTGAAACCAAGCTGCTGCCGGACCTGCTGACGAAGCCCGGAATGGTGGCGGGCGTGGTTTTCAGTCTACTGGTTCCGCTCGAAGGGCCGGCGCATTACTTTCTTCCTGCCGTCGATAGCTGGCGCATTCTTTCGCTGATCAACTCGATTGCCGGCGCGGTGCTGGGATCGGCGTTTATATGGGGCGTGGCGTTGCTGTATGAAGCGGTGCGCGGCGTGGAAGGCATGGGCCGAGGTGACGTGAAGCTGATGGCGCTGATCGGGGCATTTCTGGGCGTGAAGCTCACGTTGCTGGTGCTGCTGCTGGGATCGCTGATAGGCAGCTTTTTTGGCGTGTTCCTGATTCTCTGGGTATGGCTGAAGCGACTATTGCGGCGGCGCAGGACGCATCGGGCTGAAGCGGGCAGCGTGTCGCGCAGCCGGGCATGGAATTCCGCCATCCTGATCTACAGGAATTTTGAGATTCCTTTTGGCGTATTTCTGGGGACGGCGGCTCTGCTTGCGGGCTTCTGGGGGACGGCGCTGGTGCAGTGGTATGTGAATGTCTCGGGCCTGGGAAAACTCCACTAAGATCCTTTCAGTTCAAACCCTACCACTGATAACACGGATTAACACTGATCTGCGCCTCCGGCTTCACGATTCGGGATTCGAGGTACCGATTCCCGATTCGCGTTTTCGAGTAGAGCTTTACCTGTAATCCCCGAACCCGTCAGCGAGTGCTCGCGAAAGGGGGCCCAGGATGACGACGCAATTAAGATGGAAGATATATCAAACTGCATCACTACCCGAAGAGACTAGGAGGATTGGGCTGCCGCGCCCGCCGCGCCGGCCCTGCCGTAACCTACCGCTTTGATGACACCTTCAAATTTCTGCTGCGCGTCCCAAGGCTTCTTGAAAGCCTCAAGCACACTGCGCACGCCAAGCATTCTGTAGCTTTCAGTCTGTGATTCATTGAACCACTGGTTGCCGGTGCTCTCATGGGGAAAGGCCGGGTGGGCAGCTTGGTAGGCCGTAATGTCGGCATCATCGCCGGCCAGAACCACCGGCTTGATGTAGACGAGGTAGCCGTTTTCCAGGGCCGGGTCAATCTCTTTATAGCGGATTTCCGCTACGGCGCAACGGCTCTTTGGCGTTTCTCCCGGTGAGGAATGCGGCGGCAGGAAGTCGATCGGGATTTTCATGTCGATGCGGATCTTGCGCAGCGCATTGCCCAGTGCTTCATAGTGGTATTCAGGATCGCCGCCGCCATCAAGCGCCACGATATAGCGGCAGCGGCGCCGGACCATTTCATAAAGACCCAGATTTTCAAAATGGCCGCCATCAGAAAGGTAGATATAAGGACTGCTCGCATTGGTACGGCCCAGGGCTTCGCGAATAATGGAGTCAAAGGCGGAGTGCGGGCCGGAATCGCGCCAACTTTTGCGTTTCGGGTTGCCGAACCAGGAGCCCAGCCGTGCGTTGAAGAGCGTCATGATGAAAGTAATGGCCGGTGAGGAGTAATAGCCCATGTTGGGGCTGGCGGCCGCTCCGGAGATGGCAAGCGCCGTTCCCAAAGAAATTCCGTTTTCGCCGCCATACTCACCGCTTGGGCGATAGCCGAGCACGTCACTGCCACAATGCAGGGGTGAGGCGGTAAAGGGCGCGGCCCGGCGCTGCTGCCACGCCAGACGCTCGCCGGAAAGCAGGTTCAACGTCATGTTGATCACGTGAAACGGCTTTAGAGATGGCGTCAGATTTTTCAGGTAATAGTCGTCCGTCTGGTCAAAGCCGGTGAATTGATTGATCTGCGGGTTGGGATTGGAAGCGCCGAGATAGGCGCGAATGAGCCGGTTGCGATACATGGCCTGAAGGGAAAATTTGTTGATGTCAATAAATTTGGCCATCACCCAGCTAAACAAAAAACAGACGAGCGCCAGCAGCACCGCGTGTTCGGGGTGAGTGTTTTCCAGGAATTCCTTATGCGACGTCAAGCTTGACTTCACCAGGTGGGCTTTCGACAAAAGCCAGTTGTCAAGAACAGCCAGCGAAGCCAGAAATATGACGATAAATACCGGAGCGGCAAGTTTGCCGGCAAGATCCAGTGTGCTCCCTTGTTTGCTGCCGGAGGTTCCATTCTTGGCCTTGGTTTTATTGCTGAAACCGGCCAAAGCGGCGAGCACGCCGCTGATGCCTCCGGCGGCGGCAAACGTCGTGTCAGCCCACAGCTTGAGTTTGGCATGCAGCCAGAAAACCAAAAGAGGCGCGAACAACGTCATGGCGGAAAACCCGATCCAGGCGACCATGCAAAGCATGCCCCAGGCCGCGGCCCGCGCCAGCCACTCGCGGTCACCATCTTCCAGCACCCGGCTGCTAAGGCCGACAAAAATGGCGGCTGCCAGCCCAAAGGATGTAAACAGCAATGGCATGGCAAAGGAGGTGTACTGTTCCCAGCTCATATGGCCAAATACATCGCCACTGAGCAGCCGTGCGCCGCCGGCGACGCAAAAGGTCGTGATGGCCGCGGCTGTCAGCAGCCCGAGAATCCATTTTGTCCTGGCCCCGCGGCGGACAGGTTCTTTGGCCTTGAGTTCCCGCAATTTTTCCCCAAGCTGTCGCCAATAAATCAAGGCGTAGGCCAGGTAACCCGCGGCTCCGGAGACTGCGATACCACGAAAATAATCCCAGTACTTTAATGTTGCTGCAACATTCTTGCCATTTGTGTAGTCGGCGCCTGTGAACCAGGCTTCACTGAGCAGAAGGAGCAATGCTGCAAGAAAAGTGGGACCGAAACAATATTTAAGGAACTGGCTTTCTGTATGGTTCTTATGACCAACGCCGGGAAGATATCGCAGGAGATTAAAAATGCCGATAGCAAAGAACAATCCGGCCAGAGGAAGCGCAATCAATCGCCCTTGGTAAAACTGGTCCCAGGAGAGGCCCCACCACTCGGGATGGTCTCCAATCTTTCCCAGTGACAGCACAATCCGGGGCGCCATGAGCGCGCACATCAGCAACGGGACAAAGACCAGCCAGTTCAAAAGCATGTTCCGCGCTACCGTGGCGGCCAAGGTCCAGGTATCGGCGGAGAAGAGGCCCAGCTTGGGCGAAAGATAATTGTTGTATTCGCGCAGGTGCTGGACGGGGTCAGGATGCTCCTCGGGCGGCGGCAGCGCAAAGGGCTTCAACTGCGAGACCACATTCGTGGTTTTATCACCCAGCTTTTTAGGTGTGGTCAGCCCCTTCCATCGCTCTTTCCAGGCCGTAAGCCAGCTCCCGATGAATCCACCGCCGGAAACGGTTGATAGATAGTCAAAATTTTCCAGGATGCCGAGCTCGGCCAGCCCCTGCAAAGCGCCCAGCGCGAATGTGGCGCTGCGGATGCCGCCGCCGGAGATGCACAGCGCACTGCGCTGCTTTCCTCCCAGCACGGCGTCTTCCTGGGCCAGCACCTGCTCAAAACTGAGCGGAGCTTCAGGGCCGTCCGGTCCGCGCATTGCTTGCGTAAGAGATTGTGGCGCGAGGGCTTTCTGGTCTGGCATGCGGAGAATATCTATTCATCAGCCCCACAAAGTCAAAGGATTAATGCAGATGAAAAGCTCTTCTAGGGCTTTTGGTGGTGCAGTTGGCTTTGCACAAAAAGCAAATCTCACCACGGATGACACGGATTTACAAACCTAAAAACTGGTCTTAATTGAACTGTTTTGATGCGTGTAATCAGTGTTTATCCCGTTGGTAAGGGTTTGGGGTTTATGCAAAGGCATCTGCGCCATTTTTTGTAGCGAAGCGACACAAACTAAAGTCCGGTACGGCGTTTACCCTATCGTTTCCGCCCAGGGAAAGCGGGAGAATCGTTTGCAGCGGAGCTGTAGAATAATAGGGAAGAACGATTCAAAGGTCTTTTTATGAAAAAGCTTTTACTGATATTTGCAGTGTGTCTGTTTGGCGTCGCAGCGTACGCGCAGCAATCGCTTGGGGATGTGGCGCGGGCGAATCGCGCGAAGAAGCACACCAGTTCGAGCACGGTAAAGCTGGATGACGACAGCATGCCGCACAGTTCAGCGCCTTCCGCCGGAAGCGAGGCCGATGCGGCCCGCAAATCCGAAGACAAGAGCGCCGAAGCGAAAGACGCAGACCAGAAGGACGCGAAGAAAGATACGGCAGACGCGCAGAAGCAGAAGAGCGACGATCTGAAGAAGCAGATTGATGACGAGAAAAAAGAGATCGCCACGCTACAGCGGGAGCTGGACATCGCGCAGCGTGAAGCGCGCCTGAGGGCAGCGGCGTTTTATGGCGACGCAGGAACCATGTTGCGCGACCAGACAAAGTTCGCCGAGGATACGCGCAAAGAGCAGGATGAAATCAATGGCAAAAAGCAGGCGCTGGATGCCGCGCAGCAAAAGTTGGAAGCGCTGCAGGAACAGGCCCGCAAGGCAGGGATGTCCAGCGAATAACAGCGCAAGGCCGAAATCACACAGCCGATTAACAATCCAGATACTCTCCGGATACATGCACCTTCGTACATCCATTCCCGCGGTTGCTCCGTCTAGAATGAAGTGACTCTGATTAGCTCAGACAAACAATGACATTTATTAAAAAAATTGGTTTAACCACTTTTCTGGCCCTGGCGGCACTATGCCTGGGCTGCGATTCCGAGCCAACCAAAGCCCCGGGCGGCAACACGGGGCAGGCGACCATGCAGACAGAAACAGGACGCTTTGCGCTGCAGAAAATGCTGGCTCCGGCGCGAGGATGGTCAGGCGACGCGCTGCCGGTGCGGATGGAATCGACCAACCTGAAAGGTAGCAACGGGCAAGACGGCAAAGCGAATTTCTGGCGCGCAGAGTTTGCGTCACCGGGGCGGCAGAAGTCGGAGCCCTTTACATGGTCCGGCGTGGCGACGGAAGACACGCCCAAAGGCGTGAATCATGGCGTGGAAGATACGTACAATCCGGCAAACAGGTTGGCGCGTCCGTTTGATTTGAACTTTCTAAAGGTGGATACGGACAAGGCGTTTGAAGTGGCGCAGGAGCATGGTGGCAAGAAGGTGCTGGAGAAAGATCCCAAGACGAATGTGGGATACCTGCTGGATTTTGATGGGCAATCGAGCCAGCTGCGCTGGCACGTGATCTACGGTGGCAGCGAATCAACCGGCAAACTCACGGTGCTGGTGGACGCCAGTTCCGGGTCTTTTCTGCGGAAAGAATAGAGCTACTTACCCACAATTATTTACCCAAGACCCAGTCGATCTGCGAAATTGCTTTTTTGGCGTTTTTCGCGAACTTTCCTTTGGGCTGGGCCTCAAGATATTTCTTGTAATAGAGTCGCGCCGGGTCAAGCCGCTGCATGCCTTGCAGCGATTGAGCAAGCCGGAACCAGATAAGCGGATTGTCCGGGGTAAGCCGCAGGGCTTCTTCAAAGCGCTCACGAGCGCTGTCAAAGTTATTGCCGGAAAGATAGGTTTCGCCGACATCGATATCATGGGCGGCAAGCTGTGCCGGATTGGCGTTAACGTTTGACGGAGCCCGCTCGGCAGCCTGCGGCGCAACGCGCTTCAGGCCTTCCTCCGCGTCTTTTGATTTGGGCCCGTTCGGGAGGATCTCAAGATATTTGCGATAGTTCTGCGCAGAGAGAGAGAGCAGGTCGAGCTTTTCCTGGGTGATGGCCAGACCCAGAATGGCTTCAGCGTCATTCGGCTTGTATGTAAGCGCGTGATTAAAGCGCTCCAGCGCCGCGCGGTAATTCTTGAGCTTAAGGTAATACTGACCGACCTCAACGTCCTTGGCGGCCTTGTGCGGGTCCCACGGCCTTAGGACTGTTTCATCTTCGGCCGGAGCAGCGGGCTCTTCTTTATCCGGGTGGATATCGGTGTCAATTTGTGTGTCCTTGCTGGAACTCTCCCCGCTTACGCTGCCACCTGTGGGACTGGTGCCGGGAGCGTCGCCCGGGAAGGGAGGCCGTTCATACTTATCGTCGCTGGGCTTGGGTGAGGGCTCATTGGCTCCAGGCTTCTGCTGGACATCGCCGGGAAAGGGCGGTCGGTCATACTGGTCTTTCTTCCCGGTTGGCGGCTGATTGGCTGCTGGTTTCGGCGTAGGCGTTGGAGTGGGCGTGGGCGTGTTGCGCGGCTGGATGTGAGGCTGATCGTCCTGGCTATCCTGGGCGAGAGCGTGCGCAGGCAGCAGGAATAACGCGGCAAAAAGGATTAAGGCAACAATATGAGAGCGGGCGTTCATATACATATTCTATTGGAAGATCGAATGGCGGGAGGAATCTTGCAGGGCGCTTCGCAGCCAAAAACCAAAGGCCGCCAGAAAAATCTGGCGGCCTCTGTTTCTGCGCAATGTCCCGGGGGAGGAGAGACTACCGGCTCGGGTTAGGAGTGGTACTCTGCGCAGAGCTTGGTGTTTCAGTGCCGAGAACGTTCGTCATAAGGCGAACGTCAACGCGGCGATTCTTGGCGCGGCCGTCAGCGGTGCTGTTATCGGCAGCGTATTTGTCTTTGCCCATTCCGATCAGGTAAATCTTGTGCGCCGGAATGCTCTTGGAAGAGAGATACTGCACCACGGAGTCAGCGCGTTTCTCACTCAGCTTGTAGTTGTATTTTGCCGAGCCCACGGAGTCAGTGTCGCCTTCGACAACCACGAGGTAACCCTTGGTGTTGGGGATTTCAGCCAAAAGCTGGTCAAGAGCGGTCTTGGCTTTGGCGGTGAGGTCGGCCTTGTTAAAGGCAAAGTGAACGGAGGTCTCAGCCACAGGGCGATAGTTATCCAGATTTGCGACCTGGTTGGCCAGCGCGTCTGCGCGGGTATTGGCCTGCGTTGCCAGTGTCTGGGCCTGGTCTGCGCGATTGCGGGCGTCCAACGCCTTCTGGTCGGCTTCACCGGCCTTGGTGTTCGCGCCTGCGATGCCGGCGGTTGCGCGGCTATCAACATCGTGAATGGCGGCGTTGTTCTTGGCCGTTCTGGCGTCAAGTTCGTTGGATTTATCGACGATTGGCTGGGTCTGCTTGCGGACATAGTTCTTTGTTGTGCAACCAGTGCCGATCATCAACGATGTGCCGGCCAGCAGAACCAAAAGGCTTGATTTCAAATTCATGGGGAAAGCTCCTTAAGACCCGACGCGGCGCAGGGTGTTGCCGCCTATAAAGTCACCCTAGACAAGAGCAAGTGGCATGCCAATGCCGTGCCGGAGACAGGTTAATTGTAAATGATTTATAATCAACAGGTTGAATGATTCCAAGAGCCGCTACCGTGGCCAGCCTGAGTGCCTGACAGTAGAATTTTTACGCACCCGGGGCCTTACAGGAAGAATCTAGGTAGTAAGCCTCAGCTTTCCCCCGATGGATCTGACAGAGAAAATCCGGACAATCCCGCTCCGGCCGGGAGTTTACCTATATAAAAACGCCGAAGGCGAGGTCATTTACGTAGGCAAAGCGAAGAACCTGCGCGCCCGCGTGCGGTCGTATTTTCAGGAAGGCGTGGGCGAGGCCAATGCCAAAACGGGCAGCCTGCTGCGCGAGGCGGTGGATGTTGAATACATCGTCGTCGACAACAACAAAGAGGCGCTGGCGCTTGAGAACAATCTCATCAAGCAAAAGAAGCCGCGCTTCAATATCCTGCTGCGCGACGACAAAACTTATCCATATATCAAGCTGACGCTGGGCGAGCGCTTTCCGCGTGTGTATGTCACGCGGCGGCTGCGCAAAGATGGCAGCAATTATTACGGGCCGTATTTTCCCGGGAACCTGGCTTACAGGATCGTGGACTTGATCCACCGCAGCTTTCTTGTTCCTTCGTGCAAGGTTGACCTCTCGCGATATCATCTGCGGCCGTGTTTGCAGTATTACATCAAGCGATGCCTGGGGCCGTGCGTGCAGGACCTGACGACGCCGCAAGCGTACTTGGAAGCCGTGCATGATGTGCAGCTCTTGCTGGAAGGACGGCAGACCGATCTTGCGAAGTCGTTGCGTCTGCGCATGGAAGAAGCTGCGATACAGCAGGAGTATGAGCGGGCGGCGCGGTATCGCGACATGCTGTCAACGGTGGCGCAGCTCCAGGAAAAACAGCGCATGGCAGCCGCCGAAGGCGATGACCAGGATGTTTTTGGTTATCACTATGAAAATGACATGCTGGCGGTGAACGTCTTTCACCTGCGCGGAGGAAAGATTCTGGACCGGCGGGAGTTCTTCTGGGAAGAGCTGCCGGAGATTGGAAAGATTCCAGAAATCAGGGAAGAACACGCAGCAGATGACGCGCAGCCGCACCCGGCGGCGAACAGCATAGAATCTAGTGGACCGCAGGCGCCCCCGCCTGCGCTGAACACTGCATCCCTCTCATTCCATCCCGGGGAGTTTTTCTCTGCGCTGATGAAGCAGGTTTACATCGACCAGCAGTATGTTCCTCGGGACATTCTTGCGCCGGTGGATTTTGAAGATCGAACGGAGTTGGAAGAGCTGCTATCAGAAAAACGCGGCAGCAAGGTGGAGATTCTGGTGCCGCAACGCGGCGAGAAGCGGTCACTGATCGACTTGGCGGCGCAGAACGCCAAGCAGTCTTTTGACCAGCGTTTCCGCGTGATGAAGCCGCAGGCCAAAGCCGTCCAGGAAGCGTTGCAGGACGCGCTGGGGCTGCCGGACAGTCCCAAACGCATTGAGTGTTTTGATATTTCGCACATACAGGGCGCGGAGACCGTTGCGTCCATGGTTGTGTGGGAAGACGGCAAGATGAACAAGAGCGAATATCGCAAGTTCATTGTGCGGACGGTGACGGGCGTAGATGATTTTGCGTCGATGCGCGAAGTGGTGACGCGCCGCTACAAACGCCTACGCGACGAAGACAAGACCTTTCCGAGCCTGGTGCTGATCGACGGCGGCCTGGGACAGCTACACGCGGCGGCACAGGCGCTGGAAGAAGTGGGCATTACCAACCAGCCGCTGGCGGCGATCGCCAAGAAGGAAGAGATTATCTACGTTTTTGGCCAGGAAGACGATCCCGTGGTGCTGGACCGCCACTCTCCGGTGCTGCACCTGGTGCAGATGGTGCGCGACGAATCACATCGCTTTGCCGTGACGTTCCATCGCAAGCGCCGGCAGATGCGCGACCGCAAGTCGGAACTGCTGGAGATTCCCGGCGTGGGCGAGCGCACCCGGCAGAGGCTGCTCCAGCATTTTGGCAGCGTCCGCGCCGTGCAGCAGGCCGACGCCGCCGCACTGGGCGCGGTGCTGACGAAGAGCCAGACCGAGGCGGTGTTGAGGCATTTTCAGAAGGTGCAGTGATTGTCAGGATGTGCCCGGTCTGTACCTCCATCTGCCACCCACCCCTCCCCCCATACCTCAACTAGGATTCCAAAGCACTTACGCGACGCATCCCAAATTGGCGTAGGGTTCAGAGGTTTCAGCATTTCAATTTTGGCAATTCCGGGGTCCCCGGCAAGCCCGGTTTTGGCTTGCTGGGGTGGAAGTCCGGCGATTTTGGCAATTCTGGCAATCTTCCTGCCCCTCCCCCCTCCGGGGGCATCCCAGATTGGCGTAGACTTCAGAGGGGGTATTCCAGATCATCCCAGATTGGCGTGTACTTCAGCCGTTGACCCTCAATTGGCGTAGGGTAATGAGCAATTTGGGGGTTGGTTTGGATTGAGCTAAGAGCTAAAGGCTAAGAGCGGAATTTTGCTATTTGCTAGATTTTCAAAGAACCTATGCCAAGGCCGCCTGGGCGGCTCAACCATACCCGGTTAGTTCTTTCCGGGCCTAGTCGCAAAAGCGTATTATATCGTATTCCATTCGCTTTTGTCAAGCAAAATCGGCACCGGGTAGTGGGCTACTTTGAAGGAAAGTAGCCCACTACCCGGCACCGTGCTATGGCCTTTGGAGCGTTAGAATAGACCATGTCATCACTCATTTCTCTTAGTTTTGATGACGGGTTTCGGTGTCAGTTTGACCGAGCCCTTCCCATTCTCAACAAGTACGGCATTCCAGCCACATTCTTTTTGATCGCCAACCAGCAACCAACCCATGAAGATCACAAGAACGAATGGTGGAAAATCGACTGGCGCGATAAAGACATCGCGATGCTGAAAAATGCGGTTCAAGAGGGGCATGAAATCGGCAGCCATAGTGTTACTCATGATCGGACCAAAATACCAATGCAGCCGGAATTTGAGACTCACGAATCCAAACGGCTAATTGAAAGATTGGATTGGGACGCAAGTCTCGTCTTTTTGTTATCCGTACTATTGGACTTACAAGTACCTTAGCGACGCCGCCAAGGATGCGGGATACAAGCAAGCGCGAACAGGGGCGAACAATTCTTACTATGCCTTGTCCGCCCCCTTGGATTTCAATGTAGATTGTCGTCAGGTCTTGCAGGATGACAACGTGGAGGATTGGATCAAGCCCGACCATTGGCACGTCTTGACATTTCATGGAATCGGAGATCTACGGGACGGGTGGAGTCCGGTTACAGTAGGCCGATTTGCTGCGATGGCGGCAGAGTTGGCGGAATTGCGCAAATCAAGTGCCGTGGAAATCGTGACCTTCAAAGAAGGTGCAGAGCGATTCCGCGCATAGAAGTGAAAACAGCTCTTACAAACTTTTGCTTTAAGGTACGCTATCACCCACTGTAAGTGTCGCATCCTGCTCCGAGTCCTTCCTCCAGACGGGTGTCTGATTCAACTTGTGCACTGCTAGCCAAGTGTCAGGGGTGCGACTTAGCGTTTAGCATGACGTGAGCGAAGCGAGCAGAAGGCTGCGAAGGCGGGCCGTAAAGATAGCTGGAAAGATTCTTCCTTACTGCCGTCAGCCGTCGCGCAGCGCAGCGGCAAAAGCAAACCTTGTGCCGCAACTACGGTGCTTACCTTCATAAAACAAAACGCTTGGGTTGGCCCAGAACAGAAGGGCTGAAGTTTGTCGCCGAATGGAGGCCCGTGCCAAAGGAGTTCTGCTCGATGTCAAACCGGGGTCGTACGCTTTCATGCTATGTTTACCATGGAATCTGCAGTACGCTTGGTTTAAGGGAATGATGCTAGCTAGTGAAAGAATAATTGGCTTCGTAATGGTGTGGATAGGCCTTGCGCTTGTGATACTAAACGCTGGGTTGCGCAGTTGGGCCGAATTTCGAATACTAAGATGGCCGCAGGACGCGAGATTCGAGCGCTGGGCAAGGCTCAGACAATCGCGTTTAAGACGTTGGTCGTTGGATATCTTCTTGCTTGCAGGCACATTGCTCCTAATAGGCTCGTGCATTCTCGTCATCTTCAGACCTGCTGTTGCCGGTCGAGCCGAGCAGCCCACGTGTTGCGTTCAGGTTCAGAATTTTGCGGTACCACGCTTCGCCACCAGCCCCACGCCGTTGCTTAAGGGAGATTCAGAAGGGGGCAACAGAATTGTTCCGCCGCCAGTGCCGACGGCATCGCAAAAGAATCCGCAGTCACCCGGCGCCCAGAAAAACACGGCCCCGTTCAAGCCGGATGAACCGCCGGTACCATGGGGCAGCTACCTCCTTTGGGGGGCCGTATTTATTGTGGGAATGCTTCTGCTTGGACTGGGGACCCGGTTGGGGAACGGTAAAGGCGTGGCAACGGCCGCTTTGGGAGTTTTAACTATGGGTGCTAGTGTGGCAGGAGGAACGCATGCGCTTGTAAGCTTTAAGGTCGACAAAATCGAGAGTTTGTTCAGAGTTGAAGGAACGATAAACCCCAAACTTGACCATCTATTCGATCTTAAACTTTCCCAAACAGGCGGTTTTAGTCCCGGGCATTTAATACACTTGGAAGGCTTTTGTTCAGGAGAGGCAGAAGTTTTGCGGGCGACTGGATCCAAAATAACGAATTTTTGCACAAACCCCAAGATCAAAAATCAGAAAGCTTACCTAATAGTTGTAGGGGCGACGGATCGAAAACCGCTTCGGGGAAAACTGCAAGTGCAATATGAATCCAACTTGGGCCTTGCTCGTGCCCGCGCGGAATCAGTGCGAAACTGGCTACTTGCTCCCGAATGCGGTCTCAAGGAAGATGACGTAGTGGCGCTGATTTCAGGTCCAAAACATACGAGTCCTGTATCGGGGGCCCCATCAGGCTCACAACAAAAAAAGACAAAAGCTTCTACTGAGCCGAAGGAAAACCCTGACCGTAGCGTCGATGTGTGGGCTTTCTGGGACCAACCACTCGCTCGCAAAGATGACCATGAAAAATGGCCTGAAGTCATACCCGATGCCGGGGGCTGCCCCACCAATAGGACTCACGTCGGAAAGCCAAACTGATTTCGGCAGCTTTTGCATCGCCCGGAACGTCTAGAAGTGCTGGATCCAGGTTTCAGGAAACATCCGATGTGCTCGCCAAGCCATCCCTTGGCACAATCTGCTCTTGGCTTAGATGCTTGAGTGCCGCTCTTGAAATGTTTGTTCTCCGGTATATGTGCTGCCCTGAAGCAGCAGCAGGGCCGGTCCCGCTGTCGTCTCAGCCCAGAAAGCTTCGGCTTCGGGGGTTCGGGATGGCATTGTGTTGATGGATGCCGTGAAGCTGATTGATAACAGCATGGCGTCCTCAAGAGATGAAGACGTCAAAAGATTGAAATGAGAGGAAAGATCGCTCGCGAAGCTCGAAAGGTCGGAACGGTGCATTCGGGAGTTTGAAACCTGATAGGGATCCCTCCCCTTCGACAAGCTCAGGGTCGAGATTTTAGAAAGATTACTTCACCAGCAACAGAACGCCCACGCAGACCAGCGCGGCGGAGAGCCAGCGGCGGCGGTCGACGTTTTCATGCAGCAGGAATTTGGCCATGATAGCGGAACAGATATAGGTAAGTGACGCGGAAGCGGGCGCGACGAGGCTGGCGTCGCCCCAGGAGAGCGCGGTCAACAGGCAGAAGAAACTGAAGATGAGGCAGCAGAGTCCGAGAAGAAAAAGCTTTTCACTGATGACGCGGCTGATCACGCCGAGAAGACCTTTTTCAACACGAATAAGATCGAGATCGCCGATGCGCTTCATAGCGGCGGAGAGCATCACGTCTCCCGCGCTGGAGGCGAGGACGAGCATTCCGATGGCGGTCCAGAGCTTAAGCGAGTTCATGCTGCTCCTTAGCGCCGAGCGCGTCTTTGGGGAGTGATGGGTCTTTGCTCAGCGCCGCGTCTTTAGTAAGCGCCGAGTCTTTGCCGAGCGCCGTGTCTTTTGTATGACGCTCAGTGAGCGAAGGCCCGCGCGCGACCAGGCCTACGCCGCAGGTGATGAGCAGGACGCCAGCCCATCGCCAGGGACTGACGGTTTCATGCAGGAAAACACGGGACAGGAACGCGGTGACAACGTAACCAAAGGCCGTCGCGGGAAGAACGAAGGTGAGGTCGGCCCAGGAGAGCGCGGTGAGGTACGAGTAAAAAAATCCGGCGAGAAAAAGAATGCCGAGAATGATCCAGGGATCAACGAATGCGTTGAAGATGTGGGTCCAGTGGTTGAGGTGGATTTCGCCGAGGTTTTCCATGCCGCGTTTGAGCAGCACGTCGCCCGTGCCGTTGCAGCAGGCGATGGCCAGATAGATGAAGATTTTCTTGAACTTCACTCGATGTCCGCCATCAACCCGCGTGGACCGCGGGTGACACTAGATTTTAGCGCAGCACTAGTACAAGCCGCTTAGTCGCCTGCCACTTCAGCTCTGCGAGTCTTTTCCGCAGCGTGCTTTGCGGCCACCATGTCTTTAGTCGCCTTGTTGCGCGCGGAACGCAGCTTCATGAATGATTTTGCTTCCTTATATAGGCGCTGGCGCTCTTCTCCGTTGAAGACGGCCTTACGCACGATGCGGAAGACGGCCTTGGGACGGAAATAGTATTCGTCGTAAAACTTGTGGACCATTTCCATCACGTGCTCACGCGGCAGGCCGGGATATTCGATCTGCGCGACCTGATGGCCGCCGTCGTCAACCATGCGCTCCGTGCCCACAATGAAGCCGTTTTTCTTGGCGAAATCGTACATCTCAGTGCCGGGGTATGCGTGTGCGATGGAGACCTGAATGGTTTCCACGTCGAGCTCTTTGGCGAAATCAATGGTGCGGCGGATGGATTCGCGGCTTTCACCGGGAAGTCCGAGGATGAAGTCGCCGTGAACTTTTAGGCCAAGCTTTTTCGTGTCCTTGGTGAACTGGCGCGCGCGCTCAACGGTTGCGCCCTTCTTGATGTTCTTGAGAATTTGCGGATCGCCCGACTCATAGCCTACGATCAACAGCCGGCAGCCGGCTTCGCGCTGGGCCTTCAGGGTTTCGTAGTCGGTGGTGACGCGCGATGTGCAGGACCACGTGAGGTTCAGCGGCTTCAGCTTGCCGCAAAGCTCAACGGTGCGCGCCTTCTGGATGTTGAAGGTGTCGTCGTCAAAGAAATATTCCTTCACAAACGGCCAGTACTCTTTGGCCTTGGCCATCTCGCGGGCGACGGCGTCAGTGGACCGCTTGCGCCAGGGATGTCCGCTCAAAGTCTGGGGCCACAGACAGAATGTGCATTGTGCAGGGCAGCCGCGCGTAGTATAGAGCGCCACAAACGGATAGAGCAGGAATGGCACGTTATAACGGCGCACGTCCATATCTCTGTAATACACATCAACCACGTCGGGAAGGGAATCGAGGTCCATCACATCGGGGCGATCAGCGTTGTGAACAACTTTCCCGTTGGCGTCGCGGTATGAAATTCCAATGATCTCACTCAGCGGTTTGCCGTTGGCGTACTCCACCACGGAGTAATCAAACTCGCGCCGGCAGACAAAGTCGATGGCCTTGCACTCATTCAGAGAGCGCTCCGGCAGCGTGGTGACGTGCGGCCCCACAAACGCAATCTTCAGCTTGGGATTCGCCTCTTTCATCTTGGTGACCAGCTTGATGTCACCGGGGAACCCCGGCGTGGAGGTAAACAGCACCAGGAACTCATACTGTTTGCCCAGCTCAATGGTCTCTTCCGCCGACACATGGTGCGGTGGCGCGTCCAGCAGCCGCGAGCCCTCCAGCATGCCGGCCGGATACGCCAGCCAAACCGGATACCAGTAAGACTCAATCTCGCGGGTGGCAGGCCAGCGCGAACTGGCGCCACCGTCAAAGTTCTCAAAAGACGGAGGATTCAGGAATAATGTTTTTAAAGGCATGTCTGTCCTTGTTAGCTATATTAACATCCTTTACCGCGCACTAAAGCCCAGAGAATCCAAGCGGTTACAAGCGGCAGGCCAATGGTCGATTAGCGCATTGGGCGGGGTGGGCGTTGGATTTTGCCGCTTGGGCTTTCGGTCTTTTGCCGATGGCCATCATCCCCTTTTGCTCCTGTCGCCGCGTGTCGACGCGCAAGCCGGTCTCGCCCCCGTATTACGCAAGTAGCCGCCACGACCACCCCGCTCGGTGCTTGCTCCACGGCTATCATCATTCTCCGGCGCAGGGCGTCGCAACAGCGTAGGATAGCAAGAGCCATCACGATTCGAATCGACCAAGGAGCCCCTTCATGCCGAAACTCAATGCCCGCGAAAACACGCGCAACCGGTCGCAAGCCGCCAAGCGCGAGCGTAACCGCACTTTAAGAGCGTCACTCAACATGCCGGCTGGGGCCGTGGGCAAGCATCCCGCCAAAGCCGCGGACAACGCCCGCACCGCCGCCAAGGGAGCCAAGACCACAAAATCAAAATAAGCCAAAGCCACAAAATCAAAAGGTCGCGTCACCCTGCCAGAGCCGCAGAGTGACGCAGCACCTTCGTCGGGTCATGCGACAGGCCACGGCGCGCGGGCTCAGAATCGGTAATGCACACCGGTGCTGAACTGAAAATTGTTGGTCGTGCGTCCCGGGGACGAGAGCAAAGTCACAGGAGTCGGGACATTGATAAAGACGACGTGAGGGCCTGGCTCCTGAAAGAACAAGGTATCGCCAAAGTCCCAGCGGAAGGCCCAGTGGCGCGCGGGATAGTACTCCATCACACCGCCCAGATCCAGCGTGCGTTCCGTAAGCGTGGCAAAACGGGTAGTGGCATTAAGTCCCCCAATGCCAAAAGTAATCGTCTCATCCCGCAGGACATGGGAGAAGCTGGCAAAGCCGGGGCGGACTTTGCCAAAGAAACCAAAATGTTGCGTGCGGGTACCCACCTTGGCGCCAAACAGGCCCATGAATGCGTGCGTCCGGAAATTGCTCTGTGGCAGCCAGACGAACGCGCTGTCCAGGGCCAGGTGGCGTCCAAAATTCACGTCGCCTTCCAGCCCCGGCCCAATTTGCGACACGCTGTTGGTATGCAAGGCAGTGAAATTTCCGCCCAGCTCAAATCGTCCCGGCGAATCCTGCGCCAAAACCGGCGTTGCGCCAGACGTTAAAAGCACAATGAAAACCGCGACAGCCCGTGACAAAAAGCAAACTATCCATGATCTGGATAGGTGGCAAGCTCGCATGGCAGCGTTCTCCTATGTGGAAACTAAATGGATAAACACACTTATAGCTGCATAGGATCGTAAGCCAGAGAAAAACTTGCAATATATTTTTTGAACGGGGAGAACGGTTTTCGCGGCCGATTGCAGCGTCATCTCCATGCAATGTCCAAATAAAAAGCCCGGAGTTCGCACTCCGGACTTTTATTCTTCTTCAATTGCCGCTGTCTTATCTAGCGGTGATCGCGGTCATGGTCTTTGTCTTTGTGGTCATCGCGATCATGGTCGTTGTCGCCGTGCTGATGACGCCAGTTCCAATATGCGTTCTGGTCTTTGTGGTTCAGGCGGTTATATTCGCGATATTGCTTGTTCCCGTGCGACTCCGTATACCACTGCCGGTAGTTGCGGTCTTCGTCCTGGTTCCAGTTGTGATAGTCCTTGTGGTCGCGGTCGTAAATCCTCTGGTTTTTTGCGCGATCATCGCGGTCTTTGTGGTCGTCGCGGTCCTGCGCCTGCAGTCCCAGCGGCGCAGCCAGTGCGCCCATCAGAATCATCGAACTCAAAATACGCATTCCCTTATGAATCTTCATCAGTCCCCATCCTTCCGGGCAAATGCGGATAACAAATCTGCACCGCCCTGAATCGCTTTTTTGTTTCCTTTTGCTATTCGATAGTTAGATGCAAAGCGGCCACCACAGGTGGGTGTGAGGGAAGCTTTACACCTCAATAACGCTCAACATGCGTTGCATTCCGTCTAATTCCGGCGAATCGAAGGCGGAATGCATCGGATCGCGAGAGATATGGTGTTGCGCGATTGCTTCAGGCAACCCCCCAAATAGCTGCGATGTTATCGCTTACCATAGCGGCCCCATCGCCTGCTCCTTGAATACCGGCCTGGGGCCGCCCGCATTCGATAGCTTAAGCAGGTTGAGATACGGCCTGACTTGCGGATCGTAGATTACTGTAATGCTGCCGCCTTTTCCCGGCGAACCCCTGAGGCCGTCATGGCCATCTGAGCCGTCTCTTCCGCTGCTACCGCTGGGTGAGCCCATGCCGCCGGAACCGCCGCGGCCGCCGCGTCCACCTTTGCCTCCGGAGCCGCCCGAGCCGCCATCGTCCCGCACAGTCAAAGTCCCGCCCTGCGGATCTACCAGAAATAGCTTCCCAAGTCCTCGCGACACAACAGCCGCCTGGAGCAGAGGATGGCTTCCCGGTCTGAGCGTGACGCGGACCAGCACGGGAGGACCATCTTCTCCATCGCCGCCACGGCCGCCGTCCGAGCCATCGCTGCCATTGGAACCGTCACCTCCGGCGCTGGGATGGTCCGGATCCATGGAGCCTGAACTGCCGCTGGTGCCGTCCATTCCGGAACTGCCGTCAGAACCGCTGGAGCCGTCGCGCCCGGAAAAGTTTGCGGTGAACTGGCGGTCATATTCCACGGGAATATCCAGATCGGCGCGCAGGCCGGGATGACTGGGCACCGTGACGACCACATGACCAATCTTTCCGTCACTGATGCGCGGGTCCTGTGAAAGCGATACCACGCCTTTTTTATTGGCGCTGAGGATCACCGGCGTGACCATGAGGTCTTTCCACAGGACCTTGCCGTGGCCTTTTCCTTCCGTAACCAGCACCGTGCCGTCAGGCTGAGTCATGGTCACAATCAGCGACGATTTTTCTCCCGGCGCGATCCCAGGGCCGTCCGCCTGGGCGGCCTGCATGGACGAGATGGGAAGCTTGTCCAGGTAAAGTTTCATTCCCATCTTGACCTGTAATCCGGCGCATCCGGTCAGAGCAACGGCGGCGGCCAGCGGAACAAAGCAGTGAATGAAGATGCGCGCGAAGGATATATAGACGAGACGTAGTGGCTTGAATTTCATGGCTCGGACTCCAGCGCTTTCCTGATTGAAATTCGTGCGAGTTGCCTGCTTGCATCAACTCTGAATCAATCCTGATGTTGTGCCTGAGTTGCCCGTTCGCCGGTCAATTGTTGTGAAGAATTGCGCGTGATTTGTTGGGGAAGCTTTGGCATCAGCAAAGCGCGGGGAAGTCTATAAACAGGACGGGATGCGCGCTTCGTTGCGTCCGGGGTGATCAGGTAGGAACTGTTGTTTCTCGATCACGGCCATCTCGGCCGATGACGCGCGATCTCGCCAATTCATCCGTGTTGATCAGTGCTTGAGATTTGGTTTTGGGTTTTTGCTTTTCAATTTTCAATTTTTGGCAATTTCGGCGATTTTGGCAATCTCTTCCGCGTCCCTCTGCCTGCGTCCTTCAGCCGGACAGCCCCCCCCACCCCCCATTTTCAAATCTTTGTTGCAAACAAAGGGGTTATTCAAATCGACCCTTGGGTGGCCCTTGGGTGGCCCTTGCGTGGCCCAAGCGTGGCCCTTGGGTGGCCCAAGGGTGGCCCAAGCGTCACCCAATCCCAATCCCAAGTAGGCAGAGGGCCGCAGCCTTCTAATGCCGCGCGGCGCAAAGACCGCCGCGCAACAAACTGTCATCGTGAGCGACCGGCGATATCGGGGCCCCCGGCAAGCGCGCTTTTTCGCTTGCTGGGGCGAGGTAGTCGGGAGTCGAACGATCTAAAATAGGCGAAGCCTTACCAATACTTGGCTGATGACTGAGTGCTGAATGCTAGATTTTCAAAGATCCACTCACCTCAACCCCTGAGGGCTGCCTGAGAATAGCGCAAGTTTAGAGGCGAAGCAAGCACGAAAAAGGACAAGTCCCCACAGCTTGCGGTAACTCATCCTCTTTAATACCGCCCCTTATTTAATGTCTCTAAATGTCGCTTCGCTGCGCGACGGGCCTGCGGCAGCAAGGACTTGTTTCTTTTCTTTGCGCTAGACGGCATGAGTGCCACTTGTGATCTCGCCCTGGTGATTCCGGTTTCGCAGGCGGAGAATCTGCTGTTTTCTCGCGGGGCATCCGGCACTGGGCCGAGCTCTTAACTCATCTGCACCAGAAAGGCTACAAGCAGGACTGGATGCACAATTTCATTGTGTCTGGGGTGATCAGGTAGTTCAATAGTTGTGTTCAAAGCTCTTGAGGTGACTTCCAGATTCGCGGTAACGACACATCAAGGAGAAGGCGGCTTTCCCTGCTTGGCGGTCGCCTTTGCCGCTCCGAGAGCGATTACCCGCTTCTTGTGTTCTTCTCGTTCGTGACGGCCAACATACCAATCCTTCAGCAAGAATTCGATTAACCCAATCAATTGCTGTGCTTCGTCCGGCTCGACGTCAACGATCAGGTTTATGTCCTTCTCCATGTGAGCACCGATATTCCCAACACTACGAACCGCATCGATAGCGTCCCATGTCGTTGGATCAATCTTGCCTTGAAGCGCACTGATTTCAAGAGCGAGCGTTTTATCCTTGATTCCCCAGAAGTCGCGAATCATACCCTGCAAACAACGGCGCGATAGGGTCGCGGATGCTTTAGGGCTATCATTCACAATCAAGCATGCTTCGTTGTAATCGTCGAGGATTGGCTTCGGGATGTACGCGGGGAACGGTCTTGCACTGGATCTTGGTCTGAGGGTCCAAGTCAGTAGCGCTGGCTCAATTGGCCTCGTGATCTCACTCGGACCGGACCGCACCCTCTCACCTTTGAACAGGGATGCGAAAATCGAATACTCCTTGCAATCAGGATTCGGGCAGACAACCACGCGGTCCACGAGAACCAGGAGGCCATCCTTGTTCCCATGCTTGAACTCATGGCGGCCCGCAGTCGTGTTCGAATCTGTGATCGTTGTCGGCCGATTGCAGTAAGGACAGCTCCAGGAGAACGGATCACCCATATTTATCCCTCGCCGAACACTATCACATATAGGAGCGCAGGCCACAATCGCCTGAAGCACAGAGTGCTTACCCGAACTTTAAATCGGTACGATAAACTGGCAAAAATTAATGATGCCTTCAACCGGAGAAATGGGGACGGCGGTTCAAATCTGAAGAGCCGTCGCGCTTTAGCCCTCCAATAGACCTTTCATTTTACGCAAATGCTAATTATCGAAAATGTATCAAATTTGACACGCTTCGGGGTGAGCTAAGAACTTACTCTCCTAAGTTTGACTGCATCGTTCCTGGATGCTGCTGTGTCTAAGTAAGTGATATGGCCTTTTCAAACGAAGAGATCGACGCTGAGTTCAACGAGGAAACCAACAATCTTCCCGCTATGGCTCGTCGCATCCGTAAGAAGAGCTGGCATACAGACGTAACACGCGGAGACGACGGCACTCCGATTGGAGTCATCGGGCCGGGCAATCCAGAAGACGAATAGTTTTTTGTGTACTGCGAGTGTGCGTGTAGATACGACTACTCACGGAAATGAGAGTAGTGCTGATAACAGAATCGTGACTGCCACTCAATCAGGGTGCTTTATGCACGCTTCGCAATGCCCGTTGTATATCAGTCTTTGGTAGGAAACCGCGTGGTCCTATCTTCAGAACTTGTGCCACGACTTGGGAAACTAGACCTTGCTTCGTAGGGGCGCTGAGCTTCACCGCAAAGTACTGGAGGCGATCGCGTTCATCTTCCCCATGAGGTACACAACCATCGCAACCGATTCTGCAACGGTAGCTGACGAACCGCCCGTGTTTATGACCGATAGCTGCGGCGTCTCGCCATTGCCACAGGACCTCCAAGCGTGTTGCTTCTTTGTCACACTGGCATAGCCATTCCATAAGCGCTTCCCTCCTGTGCGTCGACCGCCTACGGGATGCGTGCGGGATATTGCGCCGCGACGCAAGCCTGCACCTCTTTCCACCAAGTGATTTCACTGCACCCTGCGGCATCGTCATAGCCCGGCCCTGGCTTCAATTCTTCGGCGTTGATCGCAAGGCTATTCAGGGGCGGTAGGTCATGATCGTAGCACCATTGGGCAAGTTCTCCGAGGAAGGTGCCTACGCCGCGAGTCAAGTACGAAAGACCGACGTCATCACAGAGCTTTCCGTATGGAATGAGGTCTTTGGGTGTCACTGTTGCTGGCGTGCGGGCTGCTCTGATAGCCGCATGGCATTGGAGTAAACGGCCCGCGAGCTGTACGGTTTCCGGTCTCATGTTTTCTCTCTGCAGGGTGGCTAGACTGGTACTCCGGTCGGCTAAGACAGAAGGCCAAGGCGTCTGAGGCAATCCTCTATCGCTTCGCGTTTCTCAGGCGGGCACGGAAATAATCTCACTCCGATTTTGTACCGGTTGGGCGCAATCCGGACAGGCAAGCCATTGAGTTCTTTGACGTGAGCTATCCAACAGGGCTTGGGAACAAAGCCGTGATTCCGTTTCACACAATTACTGATGTTCTCGTACGTGGCGTTCATGGCCGGATTATACGCTGGATCAGTGGACAGTCTCGCTCTCCGGGAATATGCCGATACTTCGGGACGGCATGAGTAGGTAGCGATCCTTGCGCAGCTCTGCGAGCCGGAGCCCTTTCAGCGATTTCTTTCCCTTTGCGTTCCTTCGTGACCTTTGCGGTTAAAGCTTTTGATTTTCAATTTCCGCTCTTTGGCAATCTTGTTCTTCTCCGCGTCTCCGCGCCACCGTGGTGAGATTTTGCTTTTGCTATTCCCTCAACTCCACTACCGTCGCTCCCGCGCCGCCTTCGTTCTGTTGCGGCTCGGCGACGGTCGCCACGTGCGGATGTTTTTGCAGGTACTGGCGCAGAGCTTTACGGAGAATGCCCATGCCGCTGCCGTGGACGATACGCACGCGCGTGAGGCCCGCGAGAAATGCGCGGTCGATAAATTTTTCAACCGCGCTGGTAGCTTCGTCCACATTGCGGCCGATGACATTGAGCTCCGTGGGCGCGCTGGAATCTTCTTTGAGCGTTACGGAGATTCCCCTGGCGCGTGCCGCCGCGACGGGATTCGGCGCGCCGGAGCGTCCCCCTGATCCTGAAGAAAAAACTTCCGCGACGTCATGCCGGGGAATCTTCATCTTCATGTTGCCGATTTCGACTTCAAAGGTGTTCTCATCGAGTTTGCGCTTGATCACCGCCGTGCGGCCCAGAGACTTGAGCTTGACGGTATCGCCCTCAGAAATGTGTTTGACCTCATGCGGACGCGCGTTGGGGTCGCCCTGGTCTGCGCCGGTTTTGTGGGCGACCACGCCGGCATCAAACTGCTCTTTGAATTCACGGCGCAGCTTGGCGATGCGCTGCTCCGCCTGCTTGCTGAGCTTTTGCGCGGCGGCGCGGTCCTGCACGGCGCTGACGGCTTCACGCACCTGGTACTCAAAATCCTTGATGAGCGATTCCATCTTGCGCTCAAATTCGCGGACTTTCTGCCGCTGCTCCTGCTGGCCCTCGGCTTCAAGGCGCTTCTGCTCGCGGGCGAGGTCCTGTTCGCGTTTTTGTGCGCGCTCGCGATCTTGTTCAAGATCGCGCAACTGAGAGTGCAGACGGTCGAGAAACTTGCTGACGTCCTGCGTCTGCGTGGTCAGGCGTTCACGCGCGGCGTCAGTGATCTGGCGATTGAGGCCGAGACGCTGCGCAATGTTGATGCCCGCAGAAGCTCCGGGCACGCCGACGCGCAGCTCATAAGTCGGCTGAAGAGTGTCTTCATTGAAGCCCACGGCCGCGTTGAGCACGCCGGCGGTGTTGGCGGCATAGACCTTGAGCGAGGTGTGATGCGTGGAGATGACGCTGAGCGCGCCGCTGCGGCGGAAATGGTCTGCAATGGCCACGGCCAGCGCCGCGCCTTCTTCAGGATCGGTGGCGGAGCCGAGCTCGTCCAGCAGGACGAGCGAGTGCGCGGTGGCGGTGCGCGAGATGAAATCAATGTTGGTGACGTGCGCGGAGAA
>Ga0070734_10001580_pt1 | contig 32343 bp, 48 predicted proteins | sample Coa_R1_8_FD_66444 | JGI IMG/M metagenome (GOLD analysis project Ga0070734, IMG submission 66444) | Surface soil microbial communities from Centralia Pennsylvania, which are recovering from an underground coalmine fire - Coalmine... | ecosystem: Environmental > Terrestrial > Soil > Unclassified ... | reverse complement strand
CATCCTTGGATTCGACGCTACAACTCCTCTAACCAAGGTTCTGGACGAGGTCATTCCTTGGATTGACGAGCAGATTAAGCTCGGAAAAATCTAGGCAGTTGCGCATGGAACGCCTGAGCATCGTTATTCCCGTCTACAACGAGGGCTCGAATTTCGAGCGCCTATGGCAGGAACTTTGTAGCTCCATTCGGGGTGATTTCCAGGCGTACGTTGTCTACGATTTTGATGAGGATGACACGGTTCCTGTCATCGGCAAGATTATTGCCGGCGGCGAAAAGCGGCTGCAGTCGATCAGGAATCCCCGGGGGCGCGGCGTGGTGTCGGCTATCATGACAGGTTTTGATGTCGCTCCCGACGGTCCTGTATTGGTTGTTATGGCCGATCTTTCGGACGATCTCCTGCAGGTTGACCGTATGCTCGGCTTGTTCGAGCAGGGATTTCACGTCGTGGTGGGAAGCCGGTATATGAAAGGGGGGCGGCTGATCGGCGGCCCGCCCTTGAAACAAGCCCTTTCGCGGCTCGCGGGGACATCCCTCTGCTGGTTCCGTGGCCTGCCCACGCACGATGCGACGAATGCGTTCAAGATTTACGACAGGGCCATGGTGAGATCCTTCAACGTTGAAAGCAGCGGCGGGTTTGAGCTGAATCTTGAGTTGACGGTGAAGGCCTTCCTGGGTGGGTATCGCATTACCGAGGTGCCCTCAACCTGGCGAGACCGAACGAGTGGTGAGTCGCGGTTTCGTATGTGGAAATGGCTGCCCAAGTATTTGCGATGGTATTTCTACGCGTTTCAACCCAGGTCCGCAGAGAGAAAATTGTCGGCGCGCAGGGCGTCATGAGAATCGGTTAAAGCTCCCGCGAGGGGCGTTTGTTTTCACTACCATAGTTTTCGCCTACGGCTCCCACGTTTCAAGAAAAAGGAAACCACAATGAGATTGACAAGACCGGCTTGGATCGTGCTCTTGGCGATCGTTTTTCTGTGTGCCTTCGGCCTTCGGGTTGCAGCGATCAAGAAGACGCCCAGGTTCGATCATCACGTTGACCTGGAAATCTATCGGAGCGGTGGCGCCCTAGTTGTTAACGGGGTGAATCCTTATGACTACTCGGATAATCTTGCGCTGCGTGCGTCACTCCATCGTGGAGCGCAAGACCCTGTCCTGCTAGGCGTGGATCAGGCCCGCTGGGACTACTATGCCGGTAGCAATCTACCGATGAATGTCTTGTTTTTCGCCGGTATGAGCGCCATGTCGGACGATCCGCGGCTCTATCGTTATGCCTTTGCATTTTTTGATAGCGTGCTCGCAGCGCTGATTGTCTGGTTTGTGATTCGCTGCTGGGGAACGATGCCGGCGGCGGAAGGTTCTTTCCCGCACTCCCAACGTGAATCGGCAGAGTATGTTCCAATTTGGCGGCTCGCTGTTGGCCTGGTCCTGGGATGTTTCTCGCCGGTGACGCTGAAGTGGGCCGGAGTCTTGCCTGAAGATAAAGACATTGAAGTCCTGCTCCTCATGGCCGCTATCGTTTGCTGTCTGTCTCTGAGCTTTCGGGTGTGGTATTGGATGGGCGCATTGTTCCTGGGGCTCGCGATTGCCTTCAAGGGGCTTGGAATTTTTCTGGTGCCGATGTTTGCGCAGCGGTTGCTGAAGCTGGAACGCGCCCGCTGGATGCGGCTCTTGGTTTTTGCGGTGCTTGTGGGACTCTTTGTGATCGTTTGGGCGTTGCCGTTTTGGCAGGGAATCGTCAAGATGGTGTCGAATAGGCTGCTTCTGGCCAGCTCTTTGGAGCCGCAGCACTCATCCATGTGGATATTCGCCTACGCACGCTTTGCCGGTGGTTGGAAGATCTTCCGGCTCGGGACGGTATTCATCCTAGGCGCAGTATCTTTGTTGGGCTATTGGCGAAAACGGATCGGCCTGGACGTGGTTTGTGCCACATTCCTGCTCATGTTCGTCTGCGTCTGGTTGATTAATGGGAGTATGGACCGCCAGAACATTGCCCTGCTTCCGGCTCTCTTGGTTTTGGGGATGCGTAGCGTACGCATGGCATTGATTTGTGCTCTTCCGTATTTGCTTGGAGGCGTTGCCGGATTTATCAGCCGATCTCCGGTGAACGAGGTGCGCGAGGCCACTGGAGTCCTTTTGTTTGTGGTTACATACCTGGCGGCATTGTGCTGGTTGTCGTTCTCCCGTCAAGGCACCCAATCTTTGAGACGGGAAGCTTCAGTGAGAGCTTAGGACGCGGCAATCGATGCGCAACTCTCAGTCTTATGCGATGGTCTATTCGCGGCCAATTTCCTCGATACGATTCTGAATCGCCAACGTGCTCAAATTTACGAGTGGCAAGGCGAGAAAGAGATTGATTCTTCGATCCAGCATAAAAAAGGCATCCTGAAAGGCGCGCTCCACCTGCTGTGGGGTGCCTTGGACTCCCGCCGGATCGGGCACGCCCCAGTGCGCGGTCATGGGTTGGCCGGGCCAAATTGGGCACACCTCACTCGCTGCGCTGTCGCAGACCGTGAATACAAAATGCAAATGTGGTGCCTCGGGTCCCGCGAACTCATTCCAACTCTTGCTGCGCAGCCCTTCCGTTGAGTAAGAGACCTTTTCGAGTTGCCGTAACGTAAGCGGATGCACGCGCTCCCTCGGCTGACTGCCCGCGCTCCAGGCGGCAAATTTCGGCTTGCCTTTGTGTCGCAAAATTGCCTCGGCCATAATGGAACGAGCCGAGTTTCCGGTGCAAAGGAACAGAACGTTGAGAGTTTCCTCCATGGGTAAAAAAGATTCCTTTCTGGCAGACGCATAGTTAATGCGTCTACGCGCATATACATTACCATAAATAAATATGTTTATTCGTGTAAACGCATAAAGTGAATTCATGGCATAATGAGCACGACGCATCATGCGCGCGTTTCGGCCAAAACACCCGGCTGCGAATCAACCAAGGAATGAGTGGAATTGGGCTATGCAAACAATCGAGGATTATTTCAAGGGACTTGCAGACATCAACCGGCTGCGAATCATGAATTTGTTGCTCAACGGTGAACTCTGCGGCTGTGATATCCAGTATGTTCTCGAAGCCTCACAGTCGAACGTTTCCCGGCACCTGAGCTACCTCAAGAAATCGGGCTTGGTCTTGGACCGCCGCGAGGGTTATCGGGTTTACTACCGGCTGGCCGATGAAGAAACACCCGAATACCGGGGCCTCCTTTCCTATCTGCCGGTTGCTTTGCGAGACAAGCTCTTTATCGACGACGTAAAGAAACTGAAACACGCGATCAAAAATGGTGCTTGCAGCGTGAGCGAACTCCACCCTGTACGTACTCAGGGCCTGCTGCGAACCGTCCCTTCACGTTAAGGCTACGTCCATGCAATTCACCATCAGCACTTCCAGAAAACTTGCTGCAGAAGCGGTAGGAACATGCTTGCTTCTTGCCACAGTCGTCGGCTCCGGCATCATGGCAGAAAGGCTTGCGGGCGGGAACACCGCCATCGCCTTGCTTGCCAATACTCTGGCAACGGGGGCCGGTTTAGTCGCTCTCATCCTTACGTTCGGGCCGATCTCGGCCCACTTCAATCCCGCAGTGACTCTGGGAGAAGCAATGCAAGGTGGCCTGTCTTGGAGGCTCACACCGGCCTATGTCGCCGCACAATGTGCTGGCGCCATTGCGGGCGTCTATGCTGCGCACTTGATGTTCGCCCTTCCGCTGGTCCAAATTTCTGGGCACGTTCGTAGCGGACCTTCTCAACTTTTCAGCGAGTTTGTAGCAACCTTCGGCTTGGTCAGCGTCATTTGGGGTTGTTCAAAGGCCCGTCCCGGCGCTGTTCCCTTTGCAGTGGGTGCCTACATCACGGCAGCATATTGGTTTACTGCCTCCACCTCGTTCGCTAATCCAGCCGTAACGCTGGCTCGGTGCTTAACAGACACCTTCGCGGGCATTCGCCCCGCTGACGCTCCGGGGTTCATAGCAATGCAGTTGGCGGGAGCGGCTGCGGCGACCGCATTCTTTCGCTGGCTGCAGCCAACCGTTCGCAAAGCAAACGGCGATGTTGCCACTCAACGCGAAAGCGAAGAAATCGAGGTGCAGTATTCGTAAAGTCATTTTTGCGTGTGTTCACAATGCGGGCCGATCGCAGATGTCCGCCGCATTCTTTAACAAATTCGCCGATCCAGGCAAGGCAATCGCAATTTCCGCTGGCACCCAACCCGCCGAGCGCGTCCAGCCGGACGTGGTCGAAGTGATGGGCAACGTGGGAATCGATCTAAGCAAGGCGGTTCCGCAAAAACTGACTCCAGAACTGGCGCAAGACGCCAGTTTGCTGATCACGATGGGCTGTGGCGACGAGTGTCCTTTCGTCCCCGGCCTCAAACGGGGCGACTGGCAGATTGTTGACCCTAAAGGAAAGGACTTGAGTCAGGTTCGAGAGATTCGAGACGAAATTGAGAACCGGGTTCAGCAGCTCATCAAATCGGAGGGCTGGGGTCGCAACGCTGCCGTCTGACGATGGCAGCATTACCCCGCGGTTTCCACGCGAGGTACGAGAGTAATGCCGACCAATGAGCCTTTTCCGGCCTTAATCTCGCTAACGCTGCAATCTCCGCCTTTGATCGCCTGCCGAAGCTTTTTCGTATCGGCTACAAATGTCTTGTCACGTAGCGCCCCATGGAGATACGCGATTAATCCTTTGTATTCTGGGCTCTCATCCTCCACCAACCGATAGTAGATTCTGTACCCTACCCTCCGGTCGGAAACAAGGCCGGATTTCTTCAAGTAAAGGAGATGGCGAGAGACGTTCGATTGGGAGATACCCACGACATATTGAATATCGCAACCGCACAGCTCCCCATTGAGAAGAAGATTGATAATGCGGAGCCGGTTGAGGTCGGCAAGTCCTTTGAAAAATTCTTCGATGCGATTCATGGATACACCAAATTCTCCCATTTTGATTCGGTTAAAGGCAACACACGGCCAGTCAATCTGACGCCCCAGCGGATGACGCGATGCCTGGGCCTGCAGCCTGAAGCCCTCGTTGACGGTTCAGCCTGCGAATCAGCAAGAAAACCGGAATTGCCGTGAGCTCAAGCGCAAGAGCATACAATGCATTTCGGTGATGGATGCGTAAGGCCCCCGCCAGATAGAGAAGCGCTAGCATAAGTACCGCCGCAATGGTCCACGGATATCCCCACATCTTGTAAGGACGCATTCGATGCGGCTCACGTGTGCGGAATGCGATCAGCGAGGCAAAACTAAAAATATAGTTCGCTACGAAAACGAAGACCGCCAGCTCCGTGATTTGATCGAAGCTCTTCAAGAGAATCAAGACTCCGGCCAACGTCACGACCAGCGCGGTTGCCACAAGTGGGCTGCCATTAGAAGTGACTGCCGCTGCCCGACTCCAGAATAGATGATCGCGGCTCATGGCGAATAACACCCTTCCGGAGAGCATGAGGGCCGCATTGATGGCAGGGGGCATCACCAGAAGAGCAAGAGCGAGGCAAACATATCTGCCGTTGGTGCCAAAGAGCGATTGAGCGGTTTGGGGGAACGGTAAATCGCTGGATCGAGCCAAGACTTCCAATGGCAGAGCTTTCAGTAATGCAAGGTTCGTCAGGATGAAAAGCCCCGTTGCGATAGCAACTCCCGTGATCATCGCCGATTTAAGACTGGCTGTCAGGTTTGGATCTTTTTGCTCCTCTGAAAAATAGATGCCGCTTTGCCAGCCATCATAGGTAAGAAACACGCCTTGCAATGCAATCACAACCGCCATGAACCCCGCGCGATGGAGAATTGGTTCAAATGGAACGGTGTAAGACAGCGCGGAATGCCGTTGCAGGACGAAGCAGGAAGCAATCAGCACGAAGAGCGCCAGAGCATTCACGATACACATCGCACTCTCAAACTGGCTGCTATGGCGCGAGCCGAGAGCCTGCAAAGCGAATAAAAGGCCCAACAGCAGGAGCGCAATCGCTTTCACGTTGAGGCGATGGCCGGCAAGTTCGTTCAAGTAGGAAGCGAATGCATAGGATTCGTAAGCCATCGCGGCACATAGCCCGATGAGGTCATTCCAGCCAACAACAAATCCCATTCCATTGCCGAAAGCGCGTTGGGCAAAGACATAGGGGCCGCCTTCCAGGGGAAACATGGCAGCCAGTTCGAGCAGGCAAAGAACGCCGAAGAACGCAAAAAGGCCGCCCGCAAGCCAGAAAGCGAGAATCAGCAGCGGACTCCCGAGAGCCTGGGCAACCCTGCCGGGCTGGGTCAAAATCCCTGTCCCAAACATATTGCCCAGAGTGATGGCTAAACCAAACGTCCAGCCCAGAACGCGTTGAAGTTGAGCGCGGCGAGACGAGGATGCGACCGGAACTCGCAAGCCCGCTTGCGGGGGCTTGGCGGGGCCGCCCACTTCCATCTGCTGGGGCAGCAAACTACCTGCTTGCTACAGTCGATTTCGCAGCTTCAGGAGCATGATTCTGAAAAGAGCCATTTCCCAAACTTGCACCGACTTTTTCCGCCAATTCCACCAACCGGTTCACGTAACCGATCTCGTTGTCATACCAGGCAAGCACCTTCACCTGCGTATGATCGATCACCATGGTCGAGGCCGAATCGATAATGGCCGACCGGGTGTCACCTTTGAAATCGATGGAAACCAGGGGCAGTTCCTCATAACCCAGGATGTTTTGCAGACCGCCTTGGGCAGCGGTTTTTAAAAGGCGATTGACCTCTTCGACGGACGTAGGGCGTTCCACCTCGAAGACGCAGTCCGTCAAGGAAGCATTGAGCAGCGGCACCCGCACGGCGAGTCCGTTGAGGCGTCCTTTCAATTCTGGATAAATCAGAGAAATCGCGGTTGCCGAGCCGGTGGTTGTAGGTATGAGTGACAGGCTCGCCGAGCGCGCCCGCCGCAGATCGGAATGCGGTCCATCCACCACCGTCTGCGTGTTGGTCATATCGTGAATAGTGGTAATCACTCCGTGGCGAATGCCCAATCCCTCGTGGATCACTTTGACGACCGGCGCGAGGCAGTTGGTAGTGCATGAGGCGCCAGTGAGGAGACGATGCGTTGCGGGATCGTACCAATGATCGTTGATCCCCATCACGATGTTAAGGGCGCCCTCCTTTACCGGGGCCGAGACCACCACTTTCTTGACACCCTGATCGAAATGCGGCTGCAAGGAATCCGGGGTCCTGAACTTCCCGCTGCATTCGAGTACGACATCGACTCCATCCCATCCGATCTGCGCAGGCACAGAACTTGCGGTGAATTTGATCGGGCTTCCATCAATCTCAACCGCGCCATCTTGCGCAGATACGTTGTGCTGCCAGCGGCCGTGAACGGAATCAAATTTCAGAAGGTGGGCGGCGACCGTTGCGCCGCCTTTCGGCTCGTTGATATGGACAAATTCAAGATCGGGGCGGTTCCAACCGGCCCGCAACGCTAGTCTCCCCATTCTTCCAAATCCATTAATACCAACCCGCGTTCTCTTCATCGATCTAGTCTCCGGTTGTTGTTCCAATGTCGAGTTCATATCCGTATTACTTGGTCGGCGGGAACCGTTTGTCCAAGTCGCGCTTGAGGCAGAACGCAAAACGCAGGGCTTCCTGTCGCGCGGCTGGGAATTTTCGCGTCATCCACTTGTCGAGAATGGCAATCTTGGAGCCCTTCGCAGCCAACAAACTGATCGAGATCATGATGAGCGGCCAGCCGGGAAGGCCCGGCAGTATGACACCGGCAATGCCTGCGGCCATGAACAGCGTTGCCTGCGTCCGGACCGCGTTCGCTGGAATATCTAAGATCGACACATCCAGGCTGAATGACGCCTTTACTGCGTCACCAGGTTTCCCTTGGTCCATGGTGTTTCCAGGAAGATTTGCCACCTTTGTTGTACGCTGGCGTTCCATTGCGCTTGGCTCCCCTTGCGATGGCCGGCGGATGCGGCTGTATCTTCCCGCAGCATTCGCAGAGGCCTGAGTCCATTCGCGAGTGCGGCCATCGCGGCGACATTGTTCGCCAATACGGAGGCCATCACTCCAAAACCCAAAAAGAATGCGCCGGCGATGCACAAAAGATTGGGAACCAGGATCATCGCCCAGCTCTGTTGCACGTTGCGATCAAGTCGGCGCGAAAGGTCGATCAATTCCACCAGTTTCGTCAGGTTGTCCTCCATGAACACCACCTGAGCTGTGTCGATTGCCACTGAGCTCGCGCCGCGTAGCGAGATCGAGACGTTGGCGCGCTTCAGCGCGATTGAGTCGTTGATTCCGTCCCCGACAAAACAGACCCGCCTACCCTCCTCCTGCAACAAGGCCACATAGCGGGCCTTGTCTTCGGGGAGAACCTCTGCAAAATAACGATCGACCCCGAGGTACTGCGCCAGCTTCTCCGTAGGGCGTTCGTGATCGCCGGAAATGATGACGGTTTGCCGGATGCCAAGCCGACGGAGTTCCGCGATGAGTTCGCGAACTCCCTCGCGCAGCGCCGGGATCAGCTCGATTGCGCCGGCTACTGCTCCATCCACGGAGACAAAGACGATGGAATGTCCCTCGTCATGAACGTTCTCAGCCATTTCCTCGGCTTCCGGCGGGACCGCTACGCCTTCCATCTGCATGAAGCGAATGCTGCCGACCCGGACATCGAGGCTCTCCACGTTCACGGAGATGCCGTAGCCGATTTTGTAGGAGGATCGATCCAGCTGCGGGAGTGGAGTTCCGATCTCCTGGAATTTCTCCACGATGGCGCGGGCAATCGGATGCGTCAGGCTCTGCTCGGCTGCAGCCGCAAGCGTGAGAATCTTCGTTTTGCTCCAATGCCCAAACCGATGAACTTCGGAGACCGATGGTTTCTCCTGAGTCAGAGTCCCGGTCTTATCGAACACCATGGTATCGATCGATCCGATCTGCTCCAAAGCCATGCCATCCTTAATAAGGATGCCGCGATTGGCGCATACCGAGAGAGAACTCAGCAAAGCCAGAGGAGCCGCCATGCGTATTCCCGTTCCGAAATCGCAATTGATCACGGCCGTTGCCCCTTGTAGTCCAACCGTGCCCAGGCCAATCGAAGCCAACACTAAAGTTGGAATGACCGCTTTATCCGCAAGCTCTTCGCCTTTCGATTGCGAGCTAAGCCGGAATGCTGCGGTGTCGTTGAGGATGGCGCTAATTCTGGCCGAGGTGGTCTCCCGCCCCGCCTTCTCGACGGTCACAAGTATCCTGCCGCCAACGAGGAGCGTGGAAGCCAATACCAACCCGCCCGGCCCGCGCTCAACCGGCACGGATTCACCCGTCAAGGCATGTTGATCTACGATTGCCGCGCCCTCCAGCACAATGCCATCCACCGGAACGACTTGACCGGTATGAACGGCGATCGTGTCTCCGGTTCGAATCATGTCGAGTGGAACGCTGGTTTCCGTCCCGTCCTTATAAAGCAGGGCGGTTCTCGGCTGCTTGCCAAAAACATTGACTAACCTGCGGCGTGAATCCTCTTGCGCCTTTTGCAGAAGCAGGCGGCCAAAGCTCAGGCACCAGGCCAGGACCGCGCCTGCAAAGATCTGATTGCCGATCAAACACATCACGACAACTAGCGAGTCGAGAACATCGACGCCCAGGCGCCTCTCTTTCAATAGCGTGTCGCGGGCTCCGGCGAGCGTCGGGAGGGCCGACCACACGAAAAGTACGGAAGCGGGCAGCAACAGGGAGTGAGCCCAGAACTGGGCAACCGCGGCGAATCCCAGCACAGCCGTACACAGCAGAAGCTCGTGATTGCCCGCGTCCAACTTATTCTGATCCGCAGCCACCGCCAGGACATCGTCCAGCACTCGAATCAGTTCCAATCGGCTGACATGAAGTGGATTGAAGAAGATGAGCACCGAACAGGTCAGCGGATTCACCTTGAACTGACGCACTCCCGCCACCGTGGTCAGTTCCCGTTCGATTTCCTGGCACAACTGCTTCTTGCGAAAAATCTGGCTGCTTCGTACCCGGATGCGTCCGGGGATATCGCTTACGATCCGCCAGGAAGAGAGTCCCTCGCCGTTGCGATGGACCGAGATGCGCCCTTCGCTGTCTGCAAGTATGTCGCGCTCCTCGGCGGTATTGACCCCGCTCCCACCGGCAACAAGCTTGGCGCGAACCTTTCCGGCAAACTCACCAGCCGTGCACCTCTTATCGAAGAAAATATCCGCGATCCGCAGCGAAGTCGAAATTTCGATAGCGGCAACTTCGGCAACCAAGAACATTCCCGAAATAAACTTGCGAAGCTCTCTTGCGCCCGGCGACGAGAAAAATGCCACGCCGCTAATTCGCAAGTGTCCCGGTGCAGGATAAGCAATCGTCATGAAATGCCTCTTGATCCCCTGTAGTTCCCGCAAGACCGATTCCTAGAATCGGCGCCCCGGCGCCCCATCATTAATCGGTAACCTGCACAGCGGCCTGACCGTTCACATGGCGCCGCTCGGCGATTCTGTCTTCCATGTCTTCCAGATGTTGTCCCAGGTTCCGTGTGGTTCGAGCATAGGTGGCCTCAAACTGGTCGGCTGCGGTGCGCACCACCGGAGCGAGTGTTCTCATGACCTTGTCCCAGTTCTTACCAAGCAATACACCGGCAGCGAAAACTGCAAGAAAACGCATAGAGTTCCTCCAAGAGTTGTGTTCTGTAAATTCAAAAAACAAGGTGTGCGCATTGAAGCAATGCACAAATGCGAAATGCACAATGAGGAATGCACAATAAAAACAATGCACGGCAAATCCCCAGCGAAACGACATAGGGTTTCTAGGCCGTGGCTTAGCTACCCCAGGTGAATACTTGAGAAAGCTCGACTGAAGAAAGCTAAACTGATTCGGCTGGCTCTGCCCCCTCAGTTTCGCGATGGGCCTTTCGCTGAACAACCGCCTCCCTGGCAGCGGACGCTCCATCGCGCAGGCCGCCGCGCACAAGTCCGTCTTCAGGAAGCAGATCCATAACGACCTCGGCGCTGAAGACCGTCGCGTAAGCCACGTAATAGAAGAAGGAATATGTTCCCTTCGCCGCCGTTCGTTTGATCACCGGGATCGCTTTTTCTGCGGCCCGCGATGCGTCCTCTTTGCCCTTCTTGAAAGCGCTCGCCGCACTGCCGGCTATGCTGGAAAAAACCTCGCTTGCCGTCTCCTCGTGCTGCTTCGGCGCAGCGTGTTCCGTCGCCTCTTCCTCTTTTTCAATTTCAATGCGTTCGCCGTTTTTCTCTTTAGGCTCTGCTTTGTGATCGCCGTGTTTGGGGTTCTTATCGTTCGCTTTCGTCATCGTGACCTCCTGCCTTAAAGCGGCTCTGAGTTACTGATCTAAGATCCTTAGATGTATTGACGCGTAGATGTATTTTCATCCCTCGATTACGCGGCCGTAGGGTTGAGTTGTGGCGTGGCCAGTTGCAATGTAGGCTGCCTTTCCGGAACGGCTAAAGCTGCCGAGATGACCGCGGCCGCACCCACAAAAGCCGTGGAAATCCAAAGGCATGCCACGATGCCTCCGTACTGATAGACGAATCCGGAGAGCACGGTGCCAATGAGCCGCCCGCCCGCGTTGGCCATGTAGTAAAAGCCGATGGTCATTGCTACCTTCTCGGATTCCGCATAATGAACAATCATGTAGGAGTGGACCGCCGAGTTAATGGCAAAGATCACGCCAAAAACCGCCAGTCCTACCGCCACGGAAAGCCCCGGAAAGAAACCTGCTGCAACAGCCAGAGAGATGGACAACGGAACCGCCGTCAAGACCAATGCCCAAAAGAAAACCGTGTAGCCTTTCGGCGTCTCGCCCGTTTTTGCCGCGATGAAACGCGGGGCCAAAGATTGAACGATGCCGTATCCGATGGTCCACAGCGCCAGATAGGCGCCCACTACAATGGGTGACCATCCAAAGACCGAGGAGAAAAACACTGGTAGCGCGACCACAAACCAAACATCCCGAGCGCCAAACAGGAAAAAGCGCGCCGCCGAGAGAATGTTGATTCTTCGATCCATCGAAAACATTGCTCTGAATTTTGCCTTGCGCTGGCGCTCTCCCAAATCTTTGGGAAGAGCCTTATAAACCGCAGAAGACAGGACTGCGAGACCTGCCGCCATGATGAGAACCGACCCTGTAAATCCGGTAACGGTAAAAAGCAGGGCGCCCACAAAGAAACCTACCCCCTTAAGGGCGTTCTTCGATCCCGTGAGCAGCGAGACCCATTTATATAAAGCGCCTTCGGCATTTTCAGGGACAACCGCCTTGATGGCGCTCTTGGAACTCATCTTGGTTAGGTCCTTGGCGATTCCCGAGAGAGCTTGCGCCACCATCACCCATGCCACCACCAGCCACGTCGGCCACGCTGCGCCGAGGAACGCCATCATGACCAGCGCGAATATCTGAATGGCCATTCCGCCAAAGAGGGTGACTCTCAATCCCATGTTGGCCCCGATCCAGCCTCCCACGAGATTGGTGATCACTCCGAAAATCTCATAAAAGAGAAAGAGGAAGGCGATTTGGAAGGCTGAGTATCCCAAGAAATAAAATTGCAGAAGCACCAGCATTCGCAATGCGCCGTCCGTAACCGTGAATCCCCAATAGGCGGAGGTCACCAGCGCATACTCCCACACGCCCTTGCCTTGACCTGTGAGCAGCATCTTCAGAAGTTTCAGCTTGTCGCGCCATGCGGCAAACCGCGATGTGCCTGGTGCACTGCCTGCTGGACGTTCGAAGGGATTGAGGAATCGCAGCCAGAAGATGGCTTGCCTTAGCCTCTCCTTCCATTTTGAAAAAAAGCTCGATTGGTTCGCTGTGCTTCCAGACCGGTCAACGGGATGATGGATTGGAGCGGCTGGCGAGTTGGATGCCCTCGGAGATGGTGCTGGCACATCCCGCGGGATTGACACACTCGAATCTCTTTCGCTAGAGCCAGAGTTGCTAGAGCTAGAGAAGGCGCTCCGAACTAACCGCGATGCAAACGAGAATCCGAAGCCCAAGAGATAGCAGCCACTGCGAACCGTCTTTTCCCTTGCCGAAGCTGCTTCTCGCACTGTCTTCCTATCGCGAACCTGTTGAGCTGAACCTTCGACCCTGTATCGCTAAGCCCATACACGTTGACTTTTACTCGGCAAATCTTGCTCGATAATGCAGCTCACAGAGATCCGGTGCCGCGAAGAAAACAAGAGTATGTGGCTAGACTCATACACTTTTATAAACGTCTGCATGTTAGCTGCATGAAATCGCTCTTGTCAATGTCCCGAGGCGGCAGAAACGGGCAAGTACGCGACCTCAGGTTCGAAGCAGAGGTCTGCCTTGATGAAGAGCCACCTGATTTTGAAGAGGCACATTGGAATAAACTTGGACGGCCATGCAGACCGACTCAACTGACGATGCTCTAACCCTTGTTGCATTGGGAATCATTGCCTTCGTCATCTCGGATGTGACCCATGAAGCGCTAGGCCACGGCCTGGCTACTTTGGCGGTCGGAGCACAGCCCGTACTGTTAACAACAAGTTACTTTTCATCGAGTGGAAGCTGGAGCCGGTGGATTCCTGCCGGAGGCGGAATTGCCAACCTTATAGTGGGCGGACTTTTCATCCTGGCTCTGCACAGGCTACGAGCGAGTTCTCCGCAGGTTCAGTACTTCCTGGTGCTCGGTGTGGCCTTCAATCTGCTCTTTGCAGCCGGTTATCCTCTCTATTCTGGAATCGCGGCGTTTGGAGATTGGGCTGCGGTCATCTCGGGACTTTCGCCAATTTGGTTCTGGAGAGCCCTGCTCGTAGTGTTGAGCTTGATGGCATATTATTTGTCGCTGTTGTTACTGGCGGTTGCGGTGCGTCCCTTTTGCGGTTCGGATCTTCCGGATGGCCTTACGCGTCTACGGCGCATTACATTGATTCCGTATCTCGCGGCTTTGGGCGCAGCGTGTGTGGCTGGATCCTTCAATCCGCGGGGATGGACTAACATTCTGATTGCGGCGGCGCCGGCTGCAGCCGGAGCGTTCGGCCTTACCCAACTTGACCATTTCTCAGCAGTCCGCTCACCGAATCCGTCCACTCCGAGCGCGGGCCAATCACACGAAGCCCCCGGGTGGATTGTGGCTGCCGTCGCTGTTTTGATCTTCTTTGTTGGGGTCCTTGGCCCCGGCATCAAACTCGGTTAGCCGGTTTGGCAGAACTCGCAGCTTCCGAATGGTGCTCAGGATTTCGGCCAGATTCGAATGAGCTCAACTATTCTTGATGATCTTCTCCCACTATCTTGCCAAGAACTATCTTCGGCCGTTGTCAAAACACGGTAAATGCCGCGTCAGGTTACAACCGTGACCCTGACCGAAAAAATTGTTTCAGGATCCCAGGAACGAGAGAACGCCGAAAGGAAACAACTAGATTGGCTCGAATTCCCACTCTTGATACGAATTCTTTCGGATACCTTCATAGCACGGCTGAGGCTGCGCCCCGGAGGCGTTCGCGAATAAACAAATGAACTGATACAGTTGTGCTCGCCAAAAAACTCCAGTTCTGCGTGATTTGGGGTCACACGAAAGATTTCTAATCGTCTTACGCCTTTTCTTTATTCAATCCGCTAACGACGCGGAATAGGCATACACCATGAATGTGCTTTCGAGTTTGGGACGCATCGGTGTTCCTGGGTGCGCCATCGGCGCAAATCGGACGGCGTCTCAAGAAGGGCATCATGATTAATGAAATTCCAAGGCAGAAGAAAAAAACAATGCCAGGAGGCAGAATGTCCGTGATGCGAGTACACCTAGTCAATCCCAGTGATTCTTCGTTCGGAATCGGCGTGATTACCCCGCGATGGTTGTATGTACTTGCCGCTGCGACCCCGTCTAATTATGGCGATCCTTTGGTCACCGATGAGACCCTGGAACAGATTCAACCCGAGCGCATCCGGCCTGGCGATATAGTAGGAATCGGGATCCATACCGGCAATGCTCTGCGAGGCATGGAGATCGGACGCATCGCGCGCGAACGCGGAGCCTTGGTGGTATATGGTGGCATCCATGCAACCTTGTATCCGGAAGAGGCTTTTGAACTTGGCGGAGCGCACGCGGTCGTCAAAGGAGATGGAGATATCGTCTGGGCAAAGGTAATCACCGATCTGGTTCGAGGGACGGCCCAGCGTATCTATGAAGGTGGAAGGATTTCAGGAGATCAGTTCCTGCCTGCGCGTTGGGACCTCGCCCCGCGCGACCGTTACATGTGGGCCTCGGTGCAGACAGTGCGTGGTTGTCCCAAGCACTGTTCCTTTTGTTCAGTATGGCGCACGGACGGTCAGAAGCCGCGACCGCGCGCCTCGGACATTGTGATCGAAGAGATCGTTCACTTGCGGCGTCTCGGGTTCCGCTTCATCGCGCTTGCCGACGACAACTTCTATCCCGTAACTCTTACCGACATTGAACTTGCGGAGAAACAGGACAATGCCGCCCGGGTCAGGGAACTAAAAGCAATACGCTCCGAGCGGTTTGAATTGATGGAGAAGCTGGCGAGCCTTCCTGCCGACATGGTCTTCTTCACCCAGATCACGATGGAAGCCGGCGAAGATACACAGTTTCTCGACGCGATGAGGAAGGCCCGCATCAAGGGCGCCCTCGTGGGAGTGGAATCGGTCACCGAAGAAGGGCTCAAGTCCGTCTACAAAAACTTCAATTCGGCCGGCGACGGGCTGGCGAAACGGCTTCGCACTTTCAAAGAGCACGGCGTGCATGTGCTCGGATCATTCATCTTTGGACTTCCCACAGATCGTCAAGACACCTTCGCAGCGACGGCGGCCTTGGCAAAACAGGCGGGTCTGACCTTCGCCCAGTTCGTCATGATGACACCTTTTCCTGGCACCGTGGACTTTGATCGATGGGAGAAAAAAATGAATGGGAACGTTGCTCACGTTGCCGGAGTTCCTATCACTCGCTACTGGCTCATACCGGCAAGCGTGCGGCCAAAGATGTTCAGTCCGCACGAGACGATGACCACGGACGAGATTCGCGAGCGGACACAGAGGGTATGGGATACCTTCTACGGCCTGCGCGAGATTTGGGAGCGGTCAAAGTGCGTGCCTACGCTACGTGGGCGGCTGGCATTCTTGTTCATCTCCAAGTTGTATCGCCAGATGTATGCCAACACTGGAATTTCCACGGACAGCGCCAGGAGGCAGAAAGCAACGCGCGTGGCACGGTGGTTGGCGGTGCCGTGCAGGAAATTGTTCGAGGCCAAGCCGATGCCGGAGTTGCAAGTTCCTGGCTTGGTAACACGCTCCTCTTAAATCTTTCACATCGCCCGGCCACGGATTGGGCGATCGACGCTAAATTCGATAATGCACTTGCGACATCTCACGAGCGCTTGCGAGAATCGGCGATGTAGGTCTTTTCTCCAAACGGAGGAAATCAAATGAACAATACCGTGATCCGCCATCCCCGCGGCTGACGATTACAAGGTGATCATCGCTAACGTTGACGAATGGTGGGGTGGACGACGGATTGTTAATGGGAGAATTAGATTGCACTGGCGGTATTTTACGGAATATGGCGGAATATAGCGGTTTGGCGCGGGTTTGCGAACGTTTTGGAAAATGGGCAGGACAAAGGCGTGCCAGAATTAGATTGCACTAACTGGCGAACCGCTGGCGAAAGATAACCCGCTAAGTTGTTGATTCTTGGTTGGAGAACGCCTAATTTTGCATCACTGGCCGGACATGCAGCAATTGCATTGGTCGAAAACGCGCAAAAACCGCGTAAATAAAGGCCGAGGTCGATGCGGACATGCCAAAATGCACCACGAAATAGGGCGGACATGGCCCGGACATGGATTCGGATCATTTATGCCGCCTTTGTCCGTCAGGCTGATGCCGCTTTTGTGCGGCAGAATCGACATTATTCAATCCGTATTTTTCTCGAATGCTGGCCTCATATTTCAGCACCGACTCATACAAGATGTGCCATGAACCTCGTGGGACAAGCTGAAAGCCCTCAAGCAACTCTTTCTTAATCAAACGCAGCACTGTTGGTTCAGAGATTCCCAGGTGGCGTGCCACCCAGGAGCTATCCACCTTGTGTTCGCTAAATAAGCTGAGTTGCTCCGGCCGATTCAACTGCTGGCCTCCTGGCTATCCTGACGCCGAGAAATGCGCCGTAGCGCCCACAGAACGCGATTGCAGTCGCCCAGTGTGCGCAGTTGGGTGTCCTGGCGTTTGCCTAGTGGCGACGAGCTGGAGCACAGGAACGCGGTAAGGCGCTCTGACGTCCAGCCCATCAATTGAACCTGCCTGCTAATCATCTCTAGATCGGATTCAGAGGCCATCGTTGCTGCTCTGGCAGCCTTGGCATCGCCCACCTTGTTGGAGAATCTTCTGCCTTCCGTGCCTGCAGCATGGGCGCGGTCACGATCCTTGATGCGTGATGCTCTTCTCGGTCCTTTTGGCGGTGACGTTTCAGGTATGCCCATTTCATCCTGAAGGCAGTTGATTAGATCGGTGGCGTCGGATACTGATAGGTCGCTGAAGCTGGCGATCCGCTTCTTTAGCTTGGCAGATGCCCAAGCCAACCGACGTTCGCGAGAAGCGGCGGCCGCGTCCCGATCCCCGGTCTGTCCTAGCTCCATCCAGGCAGCCTGCGCCATCACGTCGTGACGAGCATACTGCGTCCACAATGTCTGCAACCGGCGTAATTGCTGCACTGATATTTTGCTCATAGCTCTAGACCCATATTTTTGGCGATGGTGCGAATGATCCGCCAAATGTCCGCACTGAAAATCTTTTGACCACAAGACGAACAGCGGCCGCGTTTGATGTCTGCCGCCCTGGTGTCGCGCAATAACTGCGCCTTGTCCCTCTTGCGGCAATCCTTGTCAGTACAAAATTGATGATCGTAATCAGTTGAGCCGTCCTCATTCGTAAGAGAGCTGCCACAGAATCTGCAGAAGCGCGCCATTGGCCGTCAGGCTCCTCCCGCATCGAACAAAGAGGGTTGGTCGGCGTTAGTCGTGCCGTCAGCGCCGCTCAATTTCTTTATGTTCGTTGGAAAGCTCAGCCGGTAATCGATGGACAACTCTTGATCAAATCCATTCCTGCCGCGATAGCCCTTGGTATAGGTGGTAACCCTGGCGCAAAATTTAATGCAATCTCCAGGGGAAAGATTGAGCGACTCCAATTGAAGGCCAAGCGTAAACCAGATGTGATCGCACATCTGCTTGCCTGCTGAATCGCAGATATTTTGAAAGAGTGCGGTCCGGATTGGTGGACCTTTAAAGGCGCGCTTTCGTCCAAACCGTACAAACGTGGCCGAAAAGCTTGTGCGTGTACCGCTAATCTCACCTAACTTATCTCTCATCCCTGGGCTCCGTTCAGGTTTGAGGGGAACAACCGAAGGCCAGGAGCAGGTTCGCTCCTGGCCGTGCGTGTGAACTCAGAACGTCAAAGTTGGTGCGCCAAATTGGATGTTGACGCGGATTGCTCTGTAGGCATCGCCTGCGACATAGTGGATGCGGGCTGATACCTCGTCGTCTTGCGCGACGTTGGTGGCATGAGCCGCTCCTAAATCACTGCAATGCACCTTGCCATTTGCGGTGGCATTTACTCCCAGGCTGCAAGTCAAAGGAGTAATGGTGGTCGATCCGTCAGGGTGGATGATCTTCACCTCCAGTTGTCCTGATGTATCGGTTGTTCCAATCCCCAAGGCGTCGACCGCGAGGTTGCCGATCTGGCCAGCGGCCGGAACGCGAACTCCCACATCTGTGTCTGGAGTTTGCGCATCATCACACTCGCCACTCGTCCAGCGACCCAGGTTGTAGAGCACCGTTGCAGCGGGACCCCTGCTCTGAGCAATGGCGTTACAGACACCACTCAAATTCCCTGAAGCGGTTGTGGCCGTCTGGGCATTCACGACGAAGGGCGAGGCCGCGCTGGCCTGATGCGTCTTGGAGTTAAGTCCCAGAAGTCTGACAGGACTCCAATCAAAGACGATAGAGTGAGCACTGGCGGACCCGCCTCCAGGCGCACTCATGCTGCCACCGCCGCCGCATGATGTAATAAAGACAATGGTGAGGAACGACGTCAAAGCCACCGTTCCGATAAATCGAGCAATTTTCATTCTTTCGGTTTCTCCTTTGTTAGTTTTTCTGGCCCCAAAATTTTTATGACTAAAGCGCACAAGGCACGGAAGCGCGCAGCGATCCACATCGCTGACAGGGGTTTCGAAGCAATACGCTCTGTCTCGCGCCCAGACTTAACTTCGTTCACCAGTTTCATGAGCCTTGGGGACTGTAAACAGCGGCGATTGAAATGCTCCCGCTCTTCCGCTGTAAGCGTGCCCTCCAAAAATTCGCAAACGATGTCCATCTCTATTCCTCGTATGCGATCAAAGAATGCAGTCTCGGTGAAATATCGTTCCTCGATCACCGAAGCCTCTTGCTCAGGAAGCATCCCCAATAGGTAGCTCTTGATCATGGCAGGTTGTATATGCTCGGACTTCACAGGTCGTTACTCCTCATGGCACCAACGTGGAGTTTTTTTGACTACAAACTTTTTCTGACTACATCACACAGGGCAGCGAAGTATGCGGCGTCCTCAAGCCATCCGTATCTTTCCTGGCCTATCTTCTGCGCCGCTATGCGTAGGCAGTTCTCATGCCTCTCCTGAACCCATGTGAGCAGGTCGGATGGGGCTATATGTGTCATTGATGAGCACCAACAACGCCAAGCGTGAACTGAGCTAACTTCGGCTCCATAGCTGAGACGCGGCAAATCTCACAGATATCTTTTCCATCGAGCCAGTGCTCACATTGCCCGGTGGCCCAGTTGTTTATGCGGACAACTTTCGCTGTCATCAGCAGTCCACAATTGGTGGTGACCGCTGAACTTACTTTGGTGCTGAGGGATTCAACGAGATGGATTGTTCTCATTGCTATCTCCTTCCATGGCGACTCCCAAAATTCCGTAACCTGCGATATCCAAATAAGGGCTTTCTCCCAGGGCATCTTTCGATGTGGCGATCCGCACTTGTTTGTCAAAAATGCGAATGAGTAAGAACGCGTGATCGTATTGATCTGGAGATATGCCGTTCGGATACAGCAGACGGAGAAAGTCTCCTGTCTTGCCGAAGCTGTTGCCGTAAGCGGCGTTCTTTTGCTGTACGACCTCTCCGATCTGCCTTGCTATTTCCGCCAGCCGCGCAGGATTCATACTGAAGCCTCCAGCCGTCTGTAAAACGACCTCACCTTTGCTGCGTTGACCGCCGTAATGCGCTTCTTGTCGAGTTGAAGGGTGTCGTTGCGATAACCCAGCCGCCGAGCCAGTTCAGACTTCGAAAATCCTTCCTGGCTCAGCAGCCGGTTGATAATCTTCCAGGTCGGCGCCGCATCCACCAGGGACGTTCCATGCACGGCGGACTTGTCAACAGCCAAGATGTTGCGCTCAGTACCCGCACGGATTTGATCGCGCCTACCAGTCGCTATCAGCCTTATGACGGATTGGGAAACTCCGCTCAAAGCGTGGACGGTTCTCCGTCCTACTCCGTTGCGGGAAAGCATTAACAGGTGCAGCCGCGCTGTTGCTGCAGAGACAAGGGCGTTGCTGCGGCCTGCGCGTATTTCTCGCGACCGTTCGGATACCCAGCGGTAATTGGCGGCGCGGCAAGGAACGCATCGGCAGCCTCCCTGGTATTTCACGCGATGGCCGTGGGGCAGGTTGATCGCCAGCTCGGCGGCTGGCTTGAGAGTAGGTGGCCTCACGCTATGCTCCTACGGTCAACGCCTGTAGAGACGGTCTGGGGCTTCTTGCGCCGACCACTTCTGCGAAAGACGCTGGTATCAATCTGTAGCGCCTCGATCATCCGGGCCAAAGTATTCCTATGGACGTGGAGTTCACGCGCAACCTTGGAGCGATTGCCCTTGTACTTTGCCAAGAGCGCCGCAATGAACGCCGCCTGCTGCGCCGCGATGTATTCCGCGTAAACAATGCCTGAAGCCAGGGCGGTAGACGCCTGCGACTGCGCGCTTAACTCGGACGGCTTGGCCCGAAGGTACGGTTCAACGAAACGGTCCCATATTTCCGGCCATGTCTCAGACACACGATTTGAGAGAACGGCATCCTCGACACTTCTATAAAACTCCTTGTGGTTACTCATTGGACCTTCCCTGCCGCCTTGAACGCGGTTGCGCATTTGCAAGTGGGACATTCAACAATCAACCATTTCCCATCGATATCGGCTTTGCTTTTCTTTGGCAGACTTTTGTCGCAGTAAAAACAAGTTAGAGGAACCGGAATTTTGAATTCGCCAAGCGTCACTTCTTGCTCCTTTGTTCTCCTACCTTCAAACCTTCCAGATGTGCGTCCTGGCATAACTGAGCACATCGATCACTACCGACCGTAATGCCGCTATTCCATTCCGCCGTTGTGGTGTGTGCGAGAAGGAACTGAACTCCGTTCGTACTCTTAGGACTGAACCTGAAGGCTGGCATTCCATCTATATGCTTCGTGGTAATGAGGATGTCGAGTGCCACAGAGAGTTCAGCGATAGTCATTGAGACTCCTTAAACAAACTCTCTTGCTTTGGCTCCTCACCATCCTTCACGATCTTGCGGCTAGATTCGTGGATGTCGATGCACACTAGGCAATGGGAAATGCGGCCTTGATCGACGCGGTGCTGCGTGAATGCGTGGCATTTGTTGCACCACTTGGCGGCAGATATCGTGTTTTTCGTATAGTGCTTGCTCATGCCTACGCCCCTAAACTTCCTCAAACAGATGGCCGCTTACATCGCCCAGGTCTTCGCCGCTCTTTGCCAATCGAGCGCAAGCGATCAGGCTCACTATGTGCAGCAACCCGCGCTTGGTTATCCGGGATTTGCAGCCATTCTCCAGCGGTTCAAGAAGGCCAACGGCTTCCAGTGCACAGACGGCCCTCAGAATTTCCATGTACGGAGTGAGGACGGCTTCATGCAAGTCGTGAAAAGCCTTGGGCGTCTCTTGCAAGCTTTCGCTGTGCACGTCGCCGATTGCGTCGGGATGTAGAACGACCGCCACGGACAGAGCTTCAGCAATCTGGATCGGGGCGGCGATCTCAGCAATAGATCGACCTTCCATCTCACCCACTAGCGTGGCCAATATCGCGTTCTTAAGATCAGCGCTCACTCCGGCTTCTCGACTTTCTTCGATACATTCAATCGCGGTGAAAGGGACCTGAAGCTGACCGTCACCTCGTAGACATCTCCTGCAAGGCGCAAGGATTTGGTTGTCTTGGGAGGCGCAGAGCCGTGCTCCCTTACCAAAGCAATCAGCTGATTGCTGAATCCGTCAGCCATCTGGTGGAAAAAAGATGCTGCGTTCTGATTTGCCGTGTATTGATCGACTAGTTCGTCGATCTGAGCTTTTGTTGGAGGTGTCCTGTCCATGTTCTGACCTTTCTTAGACAGCAACAGCGCTTTCGGTCTTCTCAGTCCTAGCGGCTCTTCTACGCTTAACGGCGGCACCGATGATCTCCATGACGGCGCTTGGCGCTGGAACGAAATTCATCTTCCGCACGAGATCGAACTGGAATCTGCCAAACTCTTCATGGCCCAAATGACTCTTCAAGTCCGCTAGAGCGGACTGCACTTTGCTGTGCCAGTTGCCGCCGAACGACGACACACCTCGGTACGCGACCATGAGATTGCAGAGTAGGTCCAGACCTTTTCTGTCGACGATGCTCTGCATGGTGTCAGGTATCTTGTGCTTGTTCATAGATTCAATCCTTCGCTTGCCTCACTCGCAGGCTTGCGAGAGGCTTCTAGACAGTTGCTGGAAAGCCAACGGTCAACTAAGACGTGAGCATGACCGTTACCGCATACGGGATAGGTTTGCGCTTGCAGGGCGAGGACGTTGTCCCAGTGGGAAACACAAACGCGAGTCTTTGCCGACGCGCCAATTCCATCAACCGACATTGACCGTGACTCAAATACGAGCAGCCAGTGATTGCCATCCCCTTTGATCGTGCCGCAGATGGCGCACCGAAATAACCGTGGTGCCTCGTTCATCGTTAGACCTCGAAGCCGCGCAGGATCGCGGCGATGATATGAATGAGCAGGTAGAACGCTGCCAACGCGATCACGGCGGTGCTGGCCAAATTGGCAACTCGTTCAAGCCTGCTCATCTGGTTAACTCTTGGAGTTCCTCATCAGGGCTTTGGCGATGGTGCACAGGTTTCTTTCAGCCTGTTGCGTCGCCTTTTTGAGGTGCTTCATGTACAACCGCGCCTGCTCCACGCTGAGCTTGGCTTGCACCCAGCAATTGGTATGCCCGGTGAACACCTGTACAGCCACCTTGTCCAGATCGGCAGACGCCAAGATGAAACTAACGTCGGGCAGATCGGTCACGCGGCGGTTGAACGCGGTGACCTTGGGCTTCGAACCGGGTAATGAGGATCGTGTCTTGCCTCTCATTGGAGCTTGCCTTTCTTCGCGGCGCTACGCTTCTGAATGTCTGCAATCGTTTTGAAAAGCTTTCTCGCCGAGATGTAGTTCTGGACCTTGCCGTCGCGTAAGTCTGGGTCCTGGCAGGAGTCCACAAGCTTCGCGATGTCGGAAGGGCTGAAGTCCGGCAGCTCCGTGCTGACAATGTCGCAAGCTTCATCGCGGGAGAGTCCCGGCAGCGTCACGCCGCGAGAGATTCTGGAATGCCATTGCTGCATGTTGAGCTTCAGGAACGTCGATTCAAGGTCATGCGATCCGGCAAATAGGACTCCGCAGCCGAGTACGTCATAGATCTCGCGCACCAGTTCCAGACACGTAAACGAGAGTCCTTGAGCTTCATCGAACACCAGTACGGACTGCTTGTCTTCAAGATGGAAGCGCACATTTTCAATCACAACGTGCAGAGTGCCTATCGGCATTGCGCCGCAAGCCAGTGCAATGCGTTTCATCAAATGGCTCGGCTTCATTCCTGAAAGGCACCTGATGTAGAAAGCCTGAGACTGATGTGCCCCGCGGTTGATGTCTTCGATCAGATTTTCCAGAACAAACGTCTTCTGTGTTCCGGGAGCCCCGCGCAGATAGCACGCGGTGCCTTGCTCAAGAGCGCTCTGTAAAATTTGACGAATGAGCCTGACGTTGCTGGTCTCATACAGCTTTGCCGGTCCCTGCTTTCGCTTATGGATTCCTTCAGCTTTGTCGAGATACTGCGCCACAGCGTCAACAATGTCTCGCTTGGACGACCAGCTATAGGTTCCGCTCAGAAAGTGCGATAGAGCCGCGTCAGAGTAGTTGATCCGGGCCGCCAGAGACCGTTGCGTCAAACCGTTTTTTTGCAGGTGCCTACGGGTCCGTTCGATGATCGCCACAATTTCAGGTGGATGTTGAATGTTGGTGTTCCTTGCCATTTGCCTTACTCCCCTTCCGATATGAATTGGTCGGCAATTTCTGCCGCGTGGAATCGCTGAGGTGAAGCATTGACCGCCTTGGCCGCAGGGAGAGAAAGGATGTGCGGCTCAGGTTTAACTGTTTGCTGTGCCCGCTGACGTAGGGCTTCGATTTCCGTCACGTCACCGGCGATGGTGCGAGCGCGCCCTATCGCGGTTTGATATCTCTTGATCTCGCGCAGCATGCTGCGGCGGAAGCGCATGCTTTGGCGGATTTGCTCCTGGGACGTTTCTCCGTGGATGAGCAACTCTTGAGCGGTGAGCCAACCAAGCATCTTTCCGTGCAGGTCGTAGGCGATGGCTTTGCCGACGTTAAGCGGATCGCAAGCAATCAATACTTGTTCACGTTCAATCTTGAATATCAGGGCCGCACGGGAAGCCGCATCTGCAGGCTCATACTGAGCATTGAATAAGCGAACCGAGCCACCCTCTCCAACGGTGCGCAGTTGCCTATCCCAAAACAGTTCCGCCACATCCGCTGGATTGACAGGACGAAGTGATTCAGACGGCAATTCCAAATCGTAGACGGCATCGGGAGTTCGACGGTGCATTCCCTGTCCGGAGTGGCGGAAAGTAGTGTTGAACTCGCCATGAATCCACCAGTTGGCTTCTTCTATAAACTGGGACGCTGAAGGCAGCGGCGATTGATCGGCTTTACCAAGCTTCAACAGCCGTTTGTGCTCATGCAGAGCTTCTTTGCATTTCTCTGGCAGGTCTTTGGGAGACTTACCGGCATAAGTGGGATACAGGACATCGAAGCGCTGATGAAGCGTTCGGAAAAAGCTTTCGATTTGCTTGCTCTGCGGATGATACGGAAGGCAGTGATCGCACTTCACGCCCAGGCGATACAACACTCCACCCGCTTCCGGCGAAAGGCCAGGGATTTGTTTGCTGACCTTCTGGTAGTCCTTGCCGTTATCGATATAGAGCGTTTCCGGCAACCCAAATTTGCAAATGGCCATCCGCAGAGCGGAACTGATGCTGTTCGAACTTGGCGTGGAGCACCATACCGCTCCCACAACTTTGCGGCTGCGCATATCAACGATGCAGGTCAGCCATGGCCGCAAAGCCTCGTTCGTTTGAAACTCACCAAATACGCCGTCGTTGCGAACCCACACGTCATGCAGCATGTGGTCGGAAACCCAATATTCGTTGCAGCGCTTGGCTTCGATTTTGCGAATGAGGTATGGATCGAAGCGCTCATGAAACTCTCGCTCCGGTTCCCGCGCTGCGACCTTGATGATTCCTGGCAACCCCTGCAGGAAGCATCGCAAGGTTTTGTAGTTCGGTGGGTTGTCTCTTGCACCATTGCAAAGTCGATCCCACTCCCTCACCAGGGCATCGTGAACAAGCTGAATGGAGAGGCGCTCATTCAGATATTTGTTGATCGCGAAAGCCGCCGCTTCAGGATGCGAGTCGAAATAGCGCGACGATCCACGGTCTGAGCGTCCCCGGTCGGCCAGGGCGGTGAATCCACCTTTCTTGTACCGATGCCTCCAGTCGAAGATGGTTCTGCGTGATAGGCCGTGCTCGGCGGCGACTCTTTGTATGACAGATTCCAGGTTGCCGTCGTGCTTGTGCTGAACAAAGTCGATCAAGGGCTGAATAATTTGCAAGCGTTCCTGGGCTTGCTTGTGTCCCTCTGGACTAAGGGATACGACCTCTACAGCAGAAGGGCCTTGCTTGGCAGGCGTTATGGCCGAGCCGCCGCATAGTGCAAGCGCGTCAACCTTGATTTGGTGCTGGGTGATCCGGAGCTGCAATTGCGATGGCAGGGACGACGCCACAAATTTCTTCGTGCCGCCGTCCATGCGCATTTCGATCTGACCAGTAGAAGCTTGACGGCGAATGTGCCTATCGGACCAACCGCTGATCTGCTGAAGTTGATTCTGGGTTAGCAGAGTCTCGCTCATAAGACTCTCCCAATTTTCGACAGTTCTTCATCGAGAATTCGTTCAATGGATGCATCTTGTCGATAACCATTCGCCACGCTGGAAACCGTACATCTGCTTACCCCAAGCTCTCTTGCAATGCGACCGAACTGGCCGCGTAATTTCGTGTACGGCTTATCTGGATCAGGCCGATATTCAATTGGCAGCAAAGGATGACTGCTAAGAAACTTAAGGATGTGACGCTCCATCTTTTGGGCTTCTCGCGAGAGAGCACGCTGGATACGGCTTGATGTGCGTTTACCGTAGGCGACTTGTTGAACAAATTGGCGAGAGACTTTCTGCGCCTTGGCCACGCGTGTAAACAGCCCGTGGAACGCTGCGTATCGATTTAACGCTGTGTTACTCTGTTGCTTGCGCTTGTCAGCCATATTAACGTGAACGTTATATAACGTTTACGTTAATCTTGGCAAGGGAAAAATTAACGCCAGCGTTATTCGGGTGTCCGCCTTACCACAACCTAGAAGGAACAATGTTTGGCTCTACCAAAAGACATTAAGCAGAAGGTCTCAAAAAAGGTCTCCACACTGAGAAAGGAGTTGGGTGAAACCAGATTGGTTTTTGCCCAACGCTTTGGAGTCACACAGATGACTGTGTATCGGTGGGAGACGGAGGTCGATCTGCCTTCGGCAAACAAGCTTTTGGAAATGGGTAAGATTGCTCCTGAGCCGCTGAAATGGTTTTTCTTTGAGCAAGCAGGCCTATCGAGGGAAGAAGTGGTCGAACATGCTCAAGATTCTGCTCAGGAGGCCGCTAAGCCCGTTGCAGGAGCAATGAATGTTTGCCTATTGAAGCGTATCTCTTTGTTAAAAAGTACATCTTCTTTGCGAGAACAAGATATAGAGTCCACGATCTGTTTGCCAGCCCCGAAAGACTTTACCGGACAGGTCGATAAGGTTTTTGCTATTAGGGTTCACGGAGATTCGATGTCACCGACTCTCGAAGAGGGATATTTAGCCGTGATTGAAATTACTTCTGTAGGTAGAAGAGCATTGTATGGGGATATTGTGGCGGCATTGAATCCAGCTAACGACATTGTGATAGGACGGCTTGTGCACAACGATGGCCAAGAATTGCTTGAGCCAGAGAACAAGCGCTTTCATGCTCACGTAATCACCGGGCGGTTAGACTGGAAAATTCTTGGCAGAATCATTCTTTGGATTGGGAGTCCCAAGAAAAAAAATCTATAGCGCCGCCATTATTTGCTCATGGCGATCATTCCCATACGTGAGGGTGAGCTTTCCTATAGATCCTCGAAAATCTGCATAAGCACCAACGATCTCTGTTCCAAGAGAGTGCCTGAGATCGGACAAGCTTGGGCTCGGCAAAAACCTCCAAGCGTCGATGCGAAATGCGATCCAGAAAAATATCCTGATTTGCAGCAGCTTAAGGCACCTATCTATCTGTGTGGCTTCTTCCATCGCTTGTACTATGAGCGTTTGGCGCTCATCAAAGCAATCAGGATTCGTGTCGCGCAATCTCGCGCTCTCAGTCTTCATGCAATTGTAGATCGCTGCCACATTGCGAGACATTCTGCTAACCTGTTCGAAGGCTCCAAGAATTCGAAGTCTCTGACCTTTGCGAAATCCATCGGTCGATAGCCGCATCCGCATTGAAGCCTCTGTCGATGGGCTTAGAAGCGATCCGATCAACTCTAAATCCACTGGGCAAAGAAAAAGGTGCAGATTATCTATGGTGCTGGCAGGAACTTTTCTAACAGCTCTTGCGACCAGGGGCAGCACTATTGAGGGCAGCAAAGTCGCCGCAACAACGGTGTCGAGCGAAACTTTCATCTTACCTTCCTTAGAACTGTCGAGTAGCGCTTCAACTCATCCAACGAATCCGCAACCGGCCTTGGCGCAAAGACTGATTGCTTTCCTAAGAATGAAATGTGCCAAATGACGATAGCCACTATATATGACACGGAACCTGAATATTTGGTTATCAAATTGAGTTTTGTTCCAAAATCGGAACGCAGCATGTAAGCTACCAGGCTGCCAGAGATAGCAAATGCGAATCCGGCCACTATTCCAAACGAGGGCGCGTCCCATTCAACCCTATAGAATCTCCACAGCCAGATGAAAAGAATAATAAGGGCCGCCTGAATTATCTGCATGCCGATTTCAGCGGAAAAGACCAATTTTCCCAATGAGTTAGCCTGATAGGCTGGGTGAATGAAACCCCTTGCGATGGCATAGGCTAGACTGACCAACGTAACTGATGTAACAAGTCTTCTAAACCACTTCAGAACATAAAACGCAGAAAAAACATCGGCAAAAGTTTCCCTCAACACAAAGATAATGAAGACCTCACCAATCAGGGCAGTCGACCAATACAGATAATAAAAAATTCCGGAACTGAAAAAAATCATGCACACGATGCAGGCCAGTGTCCTTAGCACCGAATACGCAAGATATAGGCAAAACCGGGGAAATCTAGCAGATTGTCGTCTTGAGCGGATTACAAACAGAAGTATGCAAATCAGGGTAGCGCCTGACATGCTCAATGCTAGATCGGCCAATCTCATGGCTGTGAGTGAAGCAAGCGTACAGCAGTTCACTCACAGCCGTCAAAGATTTTCAAACGGGCTACTGGATAAACTGCAGGGGATTGCAATTGGGGTCACTGGGCGGACACATTGGAGCTGGGACAGGTCCATCTTTCTTGGTTGTAGAAATGGCCGCGCTAGACATTATGATGAGAACCACCATTGATCTCGCAATCATCAACATAAATCTTAATCTCCTCTAATGCTGGAAGCATTGGCGACATTTTCTCCCTTTTTAAGGGCAAATGAGGTAAATTTTTGGTCTTGTAACTCAGGGAGTTAGCTATGTCACACCAGTGCGCCAATTGCGGCAAAGAAGTTCAACAGGAATGGCCGAAATGCCCTTTCTGCAATCAGCCAAATTCATCATTTTCAGAGCCGAAGCCAGTTGGCACCAGATGGGTGGTTGTAGTATCCGCTGCTGTTGCTATATTCATAGCTGTCGCAGTGTCGTTATCCTACGGCGCAAAAAGAAAAGAAGCGGCGGCTATTGAAGCAATTGACTCTGCAGCTGATGCATGCATCAGCAACAATAAATATGTTTATACCGACCGAATCGTAAAGGCCAAGAGCCTTATCAGGCAAAATTTCAGCGATGCCACAGAACAAGCCACATGGAATCTGAAGCTGTCTTCACGTCTAAAGGTTCTAGGCTGTCCAATTTAGCTTTGGCTTAAAGAAAGGTAACGACCAACCGATGAATCGTGTTGTGACCATCATGCTGTTTTTGTGTTTGACTTCTCCTGCTCTCTTTGCCCAAAAACATGGCAAGAGCAAGAGTTCTTCGACAAAGACCCATTCAAGCAAATCCGCCTCAAAATCATCAGGCAAAGAAATTGAATGCACTGACGGCACCAAGAGTCACGCTGAAAACACTCAGGGGGCTTGCTCTCATCATGGCGGAATAAAGCACTAACGCATTTCCACAGAACTTCGTTCAAACACAATGGCGCGGTGTTCCCGCGCCATTGTCTTCATCATCTTCAAAATCTTCTCCAGCACCGACCAACGTTTTAGATCTGCGCTCGTTCTCTAAGCAAGGCGATTTTCCCAAAAGCAGTATGGATGCACCATTCGGATGGCCGGGCGGCAAACGCTCGTTGATCAAAACCCTTCTTCCGCTCATTCCCCAACATCGAGCCTATGTGGAAGTGTTCAGCGGCTCAGCAAAACTCCTCTTCGCAAAAGCACCAAGCGAGTGGGAAGTTCTGAACGATATCAACGGCGACGTGGTGAATTTCTTCCGCGTGGCCAAACACCGTCCGTCCGCCTTGGCCGAATTGCTGGAAACAGACGTGGTGGCGTCGGAGCGCTTCCGCGATCTGCTGCGCCAGTCCGGCAGTACTGAGATCCGCGAGACCGAAAATGAAGTTGAGCGAGCCTTACGATTCAGCTATCTGACGTGGAACTCATTCGGCTGCATGGGGCGCACCTTTGCCAGCGCCGCAATCCAGCAGCTCGGCTCGAAACCTGCTCTGCGCAGGTCCCTAGCCAGTGTGAATATGTTGCTAGAGCAAACAGCGGACCGGCTGGCGCACGTACTGGTCGAGGACCGAGACTTCGCGCAGTGTATTGACCGCAACGATTGTCCAGACACCTTCTTTTACCTCGATCCGCCTTACACCAACTTTGCTCCAAACAGCCGTTATAAACCTCTGGGCGAGCGAGTCCCAGAGCTGTTCAATCTGCTGGCTCACATTCAGGGTAAATTCTTGATGAGTTTTGACGACGCTCCGATCATCCGCAAACTTGCACGTCAGAACAAGATGACTGTGCGGACGGTAAAGACCTCTTACTCGCTGGCTAGGGGAACACATCAACATAAACGTGAGCTGCTGATCGCCAATTACTCACTGAAACTGCGATAGCAGGTTTTCTGGTGGAGATCGGCTAACATCCTCGAAGGCAATAGAAATTCGGCGCGGCCTGGACTAAACTCCAAGCCGCACCCTTTTTGTGGTGTGCCTGCCAGGATTGGAACTCCCCGCATTATCGTCATAATCATCATCTTCTTCAGATGCTTTTTCTTCTTTAGCTCAGACACCGCATGTCCCGCAGTTGATTTATATCTCGACTCGCACAACTGACGCGGGCGGGCGGCGCTTCCAAAAAATTCCTTCTCCCCGCAGGGAAGACGCCGCCGCACCTTAAACGGAAAGGACATTTGAACCATGCCACCTGCAGGAATCATCGTTCTTGCGGCCGCAATTGGCGCGACAGGATATGGAGTGAAGAAGACGGCACATGCTGTGAACCAGCATGTTATTCAACCCGTCGCTCACGTCCTCCACATCCACCATGCCAAGAAGCCGCTTGCAGTAAAGGAGGGCAAATGAAGACTGCCCTTATTGTCGCAGTGACGGTGCTATGCGCCGTGCTCATGGGCTGCGCAGGACACAGCAGCACTCAGACTCAGGTTCCGGTGACGCCATCTCAGCAGACTCCTCTGCGCCAGATCGATTCCGCCGCGTTCAAGATGGCGGCCATTCTCGATACTGGCGAAAAGGAGATTGAGTCGGTATACGCGGCCAACCTGATTTCAACCGATGAGGCGATTGCTGCCGGAATCGCGGCGAACAATGCCATCAGCCTCAATCAAACCTTCATTGGCCGTATCAAAACGCTGAACAGCATCGATGTCTCGAACAGGCAGCAGGTTGTGCAGTGGGTGAGCGAACTATCAGCAGGTCTCGCCAAGCTTAATTCGCAGGGTGTCCTTGGAGTAAAGAACACACAGGCTCAGAAGCGGCTCGGTGATGTTTTTGCAACTTTGCCGCTTCTACTCCAAACCATCAACGCCGCCGTCGATGCGGTCAAAACAAGTGAGGTGATCTTTGAACCCAAACACTATCGTGCAATCGCTCAATCTGGCGTTGCAAACGTTGACCAACGCGACAGAACTCGTGCATACGCTTCGGACGGAATCCGGTCTGTCGGATGCCGAGCTGATTGCGAAAGCCGCAGAGATCAACTCGGCGGCGCAAGTCAGAGTGCAGGCGTTTTTGCAGAAGCTGCAGGCGTCCGCACACGAGCCTACTCACGCCTGATATCGCAGTCTGGAAGACACATCGAAAACTCCGAAGTCAATAGCAATTTGGGCACTCCCCGAATTTCGCGTTTAAACGCCCTAGGAGCGTTTGGGGGGTGTCTACATACCTTCCACGAGTTCGTGCCATGGCACACAGCCTTCGTGCCATGGCACGAAAGCACTTTACGAGACGGTTCCACCCCCAAAAATCACATTTTGGGGGTGGCGTGAACGTGGAAAGGCCGATGTCGGCAAAAAATCTCCTTCTCGGCGGTGTTGGAGTTGGTGCCGGAGTTGCCTTGACGCTGGCAACGAAGGAGCCAAGGTTGCTTCTGGAAACCGTGCAGCATTTTGGTCCGGCGTGGTTGTTCACTGGCTTGATCGCGTTCCTCGTTGACAACCGATTTGGCAAGGCATTGAACGTCGGCCAGAAAATGGCCGCTTCACA